>Ga0272442_10000822_pt1 | contig 48746 bp, 34 predicted proteins | sample SSMForm2O_FD_200262 | JGI IMG/M metagenome (GOLD analysis project Ga0272442, IMG submission 200262) | Marine sediment archaeal communities from Little Sippewissett salt marsh, Falmouth, MA, United States - SSM-Form-2O | ecosystem: Environmental > Aquatic > Marine > Wetlands > Sediment ... | reverse complement strand
CAGCGTGCCTTCCTGTCCCTGTGCATCAAATACATCCGGCACGTCGACCGTCACCTTCTGTGCATACAGCGACACCGATAGCATGAATATCACTGTTACCGCCAATAAACGTTTCATGTCTTCCTCCTCAATGCTGTGTTTGAACCGCTGATTTACCGATTATCAGGTACTGATTTTTTCACGAATGCTCCTTTCCTCAAATCTCCTGGATACCAGTCTGAATCAAACTCTCTGAATGGCCGTTAATAGGCAGGGGAAAGGCTGACATGGACTTTCATTAAATTCAATAAAAACCAGATATAATTACCTGCCTGAAAATCTTCCTTAAAACCATTTTCACGCTTTTTATTATCGTTTATAATCAATTATCAATCACACATGGTGGTTAAATTATGTCGTTCAATCAAATGCAGAATAATGATCCGATATTTTATAACCAGGTGTCCAAAAAATCGTCCCGGCTGTTCATTTTCATGACAGCCGGGACAGGGGAACATGAGTCACAATCTCCGGTTTCGTGGAATACAATTTTTTATCATTTTTAAATATGGATTCATCATCTGAACACATCATATCATCACATATCCCCTCCCCGGATCGTCCGGACCATACTCCGTATTGGCGGATATCCTGTGACATTTCCTTACATCTTACAAAACAGAGATTGCCTGATAATCAGCCGTTTTCCCTGATATGCCGTTGGAATGAGACGATCCCTGTTCCTTAAATATTTACCAATAAAAATATATACAATTTAGAATGAAAGCGGTTAAAAGAAATGTATCAAAAACTATCAGAAAAGTATCGCCTGAAATAAGCGTTTGAAACAAAATTCGGAGGCAACTGTTAATTAGATTATGTCGGATATTCGAATTTTATGTCATTGTCTGCTGTTCTGCCAGTGAACCAACTTTTAAAATATATTCCTTTGGTGTGCAGCCATACAACTCTCTGAAACAGGCACTGAAATAAGATGGCGAATTAAATCCGCAATGAAATAATACTTCGGAGACTGTAAAGGATTTTTTATCCAGCATCTGTGCCGCCCGTTTCAGTCTGATATTTCGAATCAGCTGGTTCGGTGTGTAACCGGTAAGCGCTTTAATTTTTCGAAATACCTGTACTCTGCTTGCGTTGAGTTCCTGAATCAACAAATCGATATTCAAATCATGATTATTAATATTATCTTCTATCAATGAAATGCATTTCTCTAAAAACACATCATCAGGTGATATGACTTTTCCCTCTCGTGGCGTCAGAAGTAATTCTCTTTTAATTTTATCTCTGAGTTTCTCCCGGGAAACAAGAAGATTCTGCACCCTGGCCTTTAACAGATCACTGTTGAAAGGTTTTTGAATATAATCATCCGCACCCGAATTCAATCCTTCCAGCTCATTTTCATCGCCTGCCCTGGCCGTCAGCAGAAGAACCGGGATATGACTGGTATGAGGGTGTGTCTTGATTTTTTGACACAATTCAAGTCCATCCATACCCGGCATCATGATATCGCTGATAACAATGTCCGGAATGGATTCCAGAGCCATTTGATACCCTGATTCGCCTTCCGATGCTTGTTTCACCTGATAATCCATATCAAAAATACTGCAAATGAATTTTCTTAAATCTTCATTATCTTCAACGATTAATAACATCGCTTTATACATGGTGCCGCTGTCATCTTCCGGCATTGTATTGCCGGCATTCCCATCCATATCGTGCCTGCTATTCCCCAAATCATGGATGGCAGAATAATCCAGCGTGTCTTCACTTTTCATCAACACATCGTGCGATATTTTATCTTCATCCGAAAAACAAGATTCGTGCACCGGCAACCGAACTGTGAATATTGTGCCGGTCTTCGCACCGCTCTTGACATTGATTTCACCTTTGTGCAGTTCCACCAATTCCTTGGTGTATGCCAAACCGATACCCGACCCTATATTGAAGTGATTGTCAATATTCTCTACCTGATAATACCTGTCAAAAACATATTGTATCTGCTCTTCCGGAATACCTTTCCCGTTATCTGCAATAACAATGAGTATGGAACGTGATTCAATCTCTGTTTCCGGGATTCTCGTGATATTCAGAGTGACCTTCCCTCCCTGTGGTGTATACTTGAACGCGTTCGACAATAAATTGTATAAAATCTTTTCAAGTATGTCATGGTCGAACCAGCATATGATTTTTCCCGGCGGCCTGATCATTCTGTAATCAATCCCTTTTTCTGCCGCCGTGTGAGAAATATTTGAGAAGATCTCACCGCAACTGTTTAAAATATCACCTTCGCTTATATTTAATCTGACATTTCCGGCATCCATTCTGCGAATGTCCAGGAGTTGATTGATGAGATGGTACAGGTGAATGCCGTTTCGATGCACTGTAGCAAGCATTGACTGCACTTTTTCAGAATCGTGTTTCTCTTTGATTAATTTTTCGACCAGTCCCAGTATCAGGGTCAGGGGTGTTCTGAATTCATGTGAAATATTCGTAAAGAAGCTGAGTTTTCTCTGATCTGCAACATGGACCCGCCCGGACATCTCTTCTATCTGCCTTTTCTGTTGTTCGAGTAACTGGCTGTCATTCTTTTTCCGGCGGAACCCGGAATAAACAACCAGCACCAGAATGCACGACAGTAAAAAGGCAGCGATAAAGAAATATTTCATCTGGGACTGTTTTCTGATTTCCGCATCTGCCTTGAGCCGGTTTTCCCGTATTTCATTTTCCTGCTGGATTTTCAGATTCTGAAATTCGAATTTGGTTTCAAGACGGGACAAATTTTCAGCGGCCGTAATTCTATTCAAACTGTCGGATATCGCTTTATTCATGGCAAGAACAACGTAAGCTTTCTCAAAATGACCATTCTCTGAATAGGCTCCGCTCAATTTATGCGTGATATCTTTCTGCAGAGACAGTGAATGCGCATCCAAAGCTCTGTTCAGTGCGGTATGATAATAGCGGATGGCCTTCCCGGATTGACCGACCGATTGATACAAATCTGCAAGGGTGGAATAGGAAACAGCTGTTTCGTAATCCGCATTGACCGAATCTGCAAGATTCAGACTTCTGTTTAAATACATTAATGCATTTCTGCTGTCATTTTTTGCCAGATATACTTTTCCCAGATCGATCAGCACACTATGAAATGTCCTGGTTGAACAATTACCCCGGCCTGTCCTGTAACTCTCCAGAAAATACCGCAACGCCTCATCAAATTGTCCCTGTGAGAAATAAATTTCACCTATGTTTTTGTATGCATTGACTTTGGTTTCCCATTCATCGGAATTCTCAACGATATCCAGACTTCTCTGATAGCAGTCCAGTGCCAGGGAGTCATTACCAAGACGGGTCTGCACATTGCCTATTTCTATAAGTGTACCGGCCACATTCAATGTATCATCGTTCGATTGATAAATTTGTATGATCTGATTATAATAGAGCAACGCCGTTTCATAGTTTTTCTGGTAATCCCTCAGATACTCGGCAATCTGACAATACACAGAAAGAATAGCTTCCTGATTGTTCATCGCTTCCGCGATTTCGAGCGCCTTCATGGCATAACGCATGGAATGGGTCTTGTTTTCTTTTCTACCGTATAAACGGATCATATTGAAATAATGATTGAACTGTTTATTCGGGTCGTCTGTCCTTTCAATGGCCAGCTTTGTATCGATCAGCGCCGTATCCACATATTCCGTAAAATTCGCATTGATCAGGTACCAGTCATTCAGAACAACCATATCCATTTCACCCTTTTCGAGAAACGCCTTCCGGCTCATCAATGCATATTTTTTTACATCCGCAAAATTACCCATTTGTATGGACAGGCTGGCCAGATTTCTGGCATCCCAAGCGATTCGAACCGGCAGATTGTTTACCAGACCGATGGATAGTGCTCTTTTATAAAGTGCTATGGATTCTTCAAATTTATCGTTGAGTCTGTATGCCAGGGCGGCCGCATCATATATTTCTGCAACTTTTTCAGGATCATGAATCCTGTCTACCAGATCCAATACACTCGATCCATACTGGAGAATGAGTTCACGGTCCGGATTTTCAAAGCGCCAGATGGTCCAGCAATAAACAATGGCACTGTCTATTGCTGATTCCGCCAGGGATAACTGATCGATCAATGTTTCACTTTCGGCCGATCTGACAACGGTGAACAGACTGTCCCGCCGGGCCCGTTTCAATAAAACATCACATTGCTGAATCATGTCGGATCTGCCGTACATCTGAAAATATTTCCTGCACTGGGCCGCATAATTGTAGACATCCTCAATTTTATCTTCACTGAATGATAAAAGCGCCAGATTATAGCTTTCCCAGGCAATTCGTTCAATATTGTGGACTTTATACCCCAGATTAAGTGCTTTTTCATAATAATTCCTGGCATTTGCCAAGTCTCCATTAATCCAATAAGCCAGGGCAACCGCATCGAACAGCTCGGTCAGCTGGACCTTGTCCTTTTCACGACCGATTAACTGCAGCAGCTCTCTCTGATATTGTAATGTGAGTTCCGGATCCGACCAGCTCACCTCCCATATCAATTCACACAGGGCCCTGATTCTCTCCGGGGCATTCCGGGCATTTTCCAGGCGGTCTCTTAACAGATCCAAATAATTGGATACTGACTGAGACCAAATCGGCATGTTTCCTGCCCTGATAAACAGGACAATCAAAAAAATGATTCTTATATATTTCAGTACTTTGTTGTAAAACATACTTTTTTACCGGCCCTTTTCGCCAGAAAAAAAAGAAGACTGTATTATAAACTTTATTTAAAAAAACAGGCTACGGCATACTTTGTTCCAAATCATTATTAACAGACTGAACAGGTACAATATAATCCTGAACACCACCGGGCCCATCGGTCGTATTGAAACGGATACGCATGAAAACAGTGCTTCATTGAAGACGACGCCATGCCGGTTTCACTTTTTCAGTTCCAGACTGCGAATCGTCTGTGCCAGATTACGTACCGCCTCTGTAACGGATATGCCCTTATCCATCTGACAACGAATATACGATGCCTTGGACAAACTGTCAACACATTCTTCCTGCGATTCTCCGGAATAACAGTCATTGCTTCCGCTTCTTATCTGCTGATCAATACAGACCTCCAGTGATTTTTCATCAAATTTTTCGGCCAGTTCTCGAACGGCTTTCACATTCATTGGATGCTCCCGGCAATCATTAAACGAATCTCTTCACAGTTGATCATATCACGACATATCGACCATTCTCATATTCTTCATGTCCGTTTTTATCAGAAAAAATGCCGCATCCCGGTCCACATACCATGTCCGGTCTCGAACCAGACGGACCGGTCTCTCGTGCACATTCCCATTTTTCCTGAAAATTTCCAATAGTAATTCCGCCTTGGATTTTCCCGATACCAGTACGAGGACGTTTTTCGCTGCATGGAGGGCCGGTGGTGTCATCGTAATCCTGCGTATCGGTGCAACCGGACTCTGTGCCGGAGCAAACAAACGTGATGTCATATGCAAAACTGGAGAATGTGGAAACAGGGACGCTGTATGACCGTCACTGCCCATACCCAGTAGAACCAGATCCGCCCGTTCCGGGTATTTTTTTTCATACAGCAGGATCATTTTTTCCGTATCCGGCTGTTCAGCCTCGATACGATGAATGTTGGTGGCCGGCACCGGCACATTGAACAGAAGGGCTTGTCGAACCATATGATAATTAGAATCCGGATCATCAGCCGGCACACACCTTTCATCCCCCCAGAAGAGAACCGTGTTCTCCCAAAATTTCCGGTTATCCCGGGTTCTTTCTCCGAGTTTCCGGTAAACGCCTTCGGGTGTTTTCCCTCCTGATAACACCAGATTAAACCATCCGTTTTCGTCGATGCAATGCTCCCCGGTTCTGACAATCATGGCAGCAGCCTGTTCGCTGAGAGCAGAATAATCTGGGAAAATATAAATCACAATCCCGCCTCAATAAGAAGAATGCCAATGGCGACCGTCTTTTAATAAAAGGTCATTGGAACTGTCCGGTCCCCATGATCCGGACTGATAATTGGGAAACATCTTTGACAAGCCGGCGGCTGACACTTCCAGAAGCGGCATAACCAGATCCCAGGAGGCTTCAATACCATCTGCACGCCAAAAAAGAGACGGTCTGCCTCTCATTCCATCCAGAATCACCTGCTCATAACCACCTGCCGGCGATTCGCCCATATCGGCATATCTGAAATCCAGATGCGTCTGGGATATTTCCTCATCAATACCGGGAAGACGGGTGGAAAATCTCAGTCGTATGCCTTCATCGGGTTGAATGCGAATCATAAGCAAATTCGGCTTCACCTGCCGGCAGGCCTTTTCTTCACTGAGAATGCAGAGAGGCACGTGTTTGAACTGAACGATAATCTCAGATACTTTTTTCGCCAGCTTTTTACCCGTTCGTATATAAAACGGCACTCCCTGCCACCGCCAGTTATCGATCCATATCTTCAGTGCCACAAAAGTCGGTGTAACGGATTTCTTGTCCACATCCGGCTCGTTACGGTATCCCTGATACTGGCCGAGAACGAAATCCGGCTGCACAATGGGAAGAATGGAATGAAAAATTTCCACTGTTTTGTCCCGCACCGATTCGCTGTGGGAGGCCACCGGCGGTTCCATGGCAATGAGCGACACCATTTGCATCACATGATTCTGAAGCATGTCACGGATAATTCCCGATTCCTCGTAATACTTGCCCCTCTTTTCTACACCGATGGTTTCTGCGGCAGTAATCTGAATGTTATCAATATAATTCCGGTTCCACAAAGGCTCAAAAATGGCATTGGCAAAACGAAATACCAATAAATTGCGCACGGTATCTTTGGCGAGATAATGATCGACACGGTATACCTGACGCTCTTCAAAAAGTTCATGAAGGAGGGCATCAAGGCGCCGGGCGCTTTCCAGATCACGTCCAAACGGTTTCTCCACCATGGCTTTGGCCCGTCCTCCAAAGGCTTTTAAAAAGCCGGTCTGCTTCATGATATTCAGCCCGGCTTCGATCACCGTGGGGGAAAGGGCAAAATAAAGCAGCGGTTCCAGAAGGCGACTGTCACATTTCAGTGAATCCAGCATTTTTTTCAGCTGTTGCAGGGACCCGGCGTCATTGATGCTGCCCGATTGATAGAAAAGGCGGGACTGAAACCGTTCCCACACTGTCTGATTCCATTCACCATCCTGCAAATGGATGTTTAAATAATTTCTGCATTCCGAACGGAATTGTTCGTGGGTTTTTTCCCTGCGCGCAGTACCGATCACCATGAACTGCCGGGCCAGCAATTTCTGCCTGTCCAGACGGTACAATGCCGGTATCAGTTTTCGTCCCGTCAGATCCCCGGATGCGCCAAAAATGATAATCGCGCACGGTCTTGTTTGAATCTGCGTTGATTCATTCATCTTCGAATATGCCGATTCTGTTATCCCGAACTGATTCTTTTCAAGTCCTTCAATGTTTCAAACGGGCACGGAAACATCTTTTTCAGACATATCCTCCTTGCTCCTTCATTTTCACCGGAAATGACAATATGGATGTCCGGATTAAATTCCGCCATTACCTGCATGCATGCGCCGCACGGGGTAACAGACCTGCCGGTGTCCGTTGAAACAGCCATGACTTCAAAGTCTTTCTCACCCATGGAAACCGCTTTGAATATGGCTGCCCTTTCTGCACAAATCGTCAGTCCGAAAGAATTATTTTCCACATTACAGCCGGTATATATCTTTCCCGATTTACAGAGCAAGGCAGCACCTACACGGAAATTGGAATAGGGGGCATAGGCATTTTCAGCCGCATCCCTTGCCATCTCCAGCAGTCGTTCATCTGTCATATCTGTCATTCAGGCCTGCTATCTGTTGAAAGATGCAATCCGGGATCGTAAATTCCGGACCATGCAAAAGCCCCATTAAAACGGCAGATCTTCTTCAACAGCATCATCGGGTATGGCCTCCGGCTGGGGGCCGCTGTCATTAGAGGCCATCTCACCCTTCTTCCCGAGCATTTCCATATTATCGACCACGACTTCTGTGATATACCGTTTGGCACCGCTGTTATCTTCAAAAGAGCGCGTCTGAAGACGTCCCTCCAGATAGACATAACTTCCCTTTTTCAGATATTCACCCATTACTTCGGCCAGTTTTCCCCATGCCACAATCCTGTGCCAGTCTGTTTTTTCCTGCTGGTTCCCTTCCTGGTCTTTCCAGACAGCATTGGTTGCGACATTGAACTGAACATTCGCCCTGCCTGAAGGTGTATACTTCAGCTGGGGGTCTGCTCCCAGACGTCCGACCAGAATCACCTTGTTGACGGTGCCTCTTCCTTGCGCCATAACTTCCTCCCGTGCACTGTTATCATTATTATACCACTCTCTATGGCATTAGTTTACAAAATAAATACGATAATGTCAAGCTAAAAACGCAGTTAATTACGAAAAAACCGTTAAAACCGGCGCATTACTGCCAGATTCTGTCATTCAGTATTGCGGCCAGTCCTTGCATCGGGACACGGTCCTGCTGCATCGAATCCCTGTCGCGGATTGTTACAGTATCATCCTGAAGCGTCTGTGAATCCACAGTGATACAGAATGGTGTTCCCGCCTCATCCTGGCGCCGGTAGCGCCGCCCAACAGCACCGGAATCATCATAAAATACACTGAAATGCTTTTTCAAATCATCCGTGATCCTGTGTGCGATTTCTGGCATGCCGTCCCGGTTCACCAGGGGAAAAACAGCCGCCTTGCATGGAGCCAGTATCGGGTTCAGGTGCATTACAATGCGCGTGTCCTTTTCAAGCTGCTGCTCCTCGTAAGCATCAACCAGACATGTCAAAACTGTCCGGTCCACACCGGCAGATGTCTCGATGATATATGGAATAAACCGCTCACGACTTGTATCATCAAAGTAAGACAAATCTTTCCCTGAGTATTCCTGATGACGCGACAGGTCGTAATCGGTTCGATTGTGAATGCCTTCCAGCTCTTTCCACCCGATCGGGTATTCATATTGAATATCGAAGGCTTTCTTTGCATAATGGGCAAGTTCGCCCTCACCATGCTGGTGAAAACGCCGCTTTTCTTTCCGTATTCCGATTGAATCGTACCACGAAAAACGTTTTTCTTTCCAGTATTCAAAGACCTCTTCATCATGAGATGGATGAATAAAAAACTGCATTTCCATCTGTTCAAACTCACGGGTCCTGAAAATGAAATTTCCGGGCGTGATTTCATTACGGAACGCCTTTCCGATCTGGGCGATACCAAAAGGCACCTTCTGCCGGGATGAATCCATGACATTTTTATAATTCACATAAATTCCCTGCGCAGTTTCAGGACGCAAATACACAATGGCTGCATCCTCCTCCACAGGTCCCATGTGTGTTTTGAACATCAGATTAAACTGCCTCGGTTCCGTGAGAGACCCCTTATTGCCGCAGTTGGGACATTGCCGCTTTTCCCATTTCTGAGGATCGATTTCATCCTCCCGAAACCGCATCTTGCACTGCCTGCAATCCACGAGCGGATCCGTGAATCCAGCAACATGGCCCGATGCTTCCCATACTCTGGGATGCATCAATATGGCCGCGTCCAGACCCACGATGTTCTCATGCTCATAGACCATGGACCGCCACCATGCGTCTTTGACATTCTTTTTCAACTCAACACCCAACGGGCCGTAATCATAACATGCATTCAGTTTGCCGTATATCTCACTCGATTGAAAAACAAATCCGCGCCGTTTGCACAGAGACACAATTTTTTCCATCGTAACAGACAATCGAACCTCCTATTCAATTGAATTATTCAATGCGACCCATTTATCATTTTGAATCGATCCGAAATCAGGTTCGACCCATTGCCCTGAACCACCCGGTTAATTGGCCTTGACTGTCCTGTTTTCGGCCCACTGCCTCAGCTCCTGAACATATTCAAATCGTGTTTTGCTTAAAGGACATGTTTTTTTTGCTTCTTCTACCAACAGGGCTGTCGATAAATCGAATCCATCCGAAACACACGTATACAACGCAGAAACCACCACCTGTTCAATTTCTGCACCACTGAATCCGTCTGAGACTGCCGCCAGTTGATCCAGGTCGAATTTGTCCGATTGATGTCCCCTCCGACTGATGTGAATTCTGAAAATGGTCTTCCGCGTCTCCCCGCCGGGCAAATCAACAAAAAAAATTTCATCAAACCGCCCCTTTCGCAAAAGCTCCGGCGGAAGCCGGCTGATATCATTGGCCGTGGCCACAACAAAAACATCACCCCGGCGGTCCTGCATCCATGAAAGGAATGTCCCCAACACACGCATGGAAACACCGCCGTCTTCATTTCCCCCTGATGCAAGGGCCTTTTCAATTTCATCCACCCATAACACCAGGGGTGCCATCTTTTCCGCCATTTCCATGGCACGTTTGAATTTCTGTTCCGTTTCACCAATATATTTACTGTACAAATTGGCCGGATCCATTTTTAAAAGCGGCAGTCCCCATTCCATGGCAACCGCCTTGGCGCACAGGCTTTTTCCCGTACCCGGCACACCCAGCAGGAGCACACCCCGGGGAAATTTCAGCCCGGCCTGTTTCGCTTTCTCCGGATGTGTGATAAAATGAGACCGTTTGGCCAGCCACGCTTTTAATCCTTCAAGATCTGCCACATCCTGCAGACGTTCATTAACCGGATAATATTCCAGCAGGCCTTCCTTTTCAATAACTGCCTTTTTGGCCTCAATCACCTTCTGAATATCTTTGGGCGAAAGCTTGCCATCTTCGATCATCACTTTGGTGAGTATTTTCTTTGCTTCTACCAGGGTCAAACCCTGAAGATTCTGTACAAGTCGTTTCAAATCCTCCTGATCCATCTCCACAGCGATCCTGGTCTTCCTCGATATATCATGATAAATATTTTTCAGCAAATCCTTCAATTCTTCTCTTCCCGGTAACGGCAGCCGTAAAACGGCTGTATGGGGCTTCATGACATCAGGCACATGAATATTCTGACCGGTCACGACCATGGTTGCGCCGATCTCAGCGAGGTTTCTCACAGTAAGTGTTAACTGTGACAGAACACCCTGATCCTCAAGAAATGGTGCCATCCCCTGAAAATAATAAATAGCCTGCAGGCCGGAGATACCTATATGCGCAAGGGCGCCAGTCAATGGGGCCGTGCCGTAAATCGTGTTTTTCGTACCAGGCCGGAACAAACCCTGGTGTGAGGCCCAGTAAAACAGCGGCAGATCCATTCGATTGGCCAGTTGCCCGAGCAGTTTTTCCGCCCGTTCCTGCTCAATGGTTTCAAGGAGAATGAATCCATAGTGGGAACGTATGAGAATTTCCATTTCATTCGTTAAATCCTCAGGCAGCATCACGCATTCCCCAATTCATAAAACATATTCAGTGCCTTCAAGCTCCCGATGTGATCCAGGTGAGTCCTGAAATACAGATCAAAAAGTTTCCGGATTTCCGCGATATGGGATGTTCCCGGATTCAGCTCCCCGACATGATCCAGATGGCTTTGCTGCAGCCAGAATAAAATTTCGAGGGTCTCACTACTGACCTGCAGCCCGCCCTTTTCCCTTCCACACCGGTGACAAAAAAGTCCGCCCTTTGCCGCCTGAAACAATCCGCCCTTTTCACCCAGAGATGTGTGACATTCCAGACAATCATGCCATACAGCCTTGTACCCTGAAATCTCCATCAAATGCTCTTCAAAATACCACAGATATCCTTCCAGAAATCCGGTGCCTTTATCAATGGCCGCGATGACGCCGGTCATCAGATCAAAAAGCTCCGGATTGGCTTCTTCACCTTCGATAACCCTGTGGACCAGCTCCGCCACCGACAGGGCCAGGGTTGTTTTTATCACATCTCCGATGATATGCACATGCGGATCCACCAGATCAGCCTGGCTGAGAAGCTGCAGATCCCTGTTTTTTTTATCATAAAAAACCACATTCAGACATGTCAGCGGTTCCAGGCATCCTTTGAATTTACTTTTGGGATCCCGGGCCCCCTTGGCCACAACCTTGATTTTGCCATAATCCCGCGTGTACAGGGCCAGGATCATGGAGGTCTCCCTCAGTTTCCATCCCTTCATCACAACGGCTTCGGTTTTAAGAATCGCCATGGATCACACGCCTTCATCTCAGCATCATATGGATGATGGTAAAATAGACGGTCAGTCCGATAACATCATTGGAGGTGGTAATAAAGGGACCCGTTGCCACAGCCGGGTCCACTCCCAGTCTTTTCAGCATCAGTGGTATCATGGTGCCGAAAAAAGCCGCAATGGTCAGCACAACCAGAAGCGCAATTCCCAGTACGCCTCCGAACGCCATATTATGAAACCAGACAGTGGCCACGCCAAAAAGAAGCAGAGCGATACCCAGACCGTTGATAAACGCCACGGACAATTCCTGGTACAAACGTTTCCCCGCATCCTGAAGACGGATATCGCCTGTCACCAGACCGCGTATCATTACAGTGGAAGACTGAATACCGATATTTCCGCCCATGGCCATAATCATCGGCACAAAAAAGGAAGCCAGAATCAGTTCATTGATTGACGGGACGAAATGTTCATATATTTTTGCCGAAATGATCTCTCCTATAAATGCCACTATCAGCCAGGGAAGACGGATACTGGATATTTTTAAAATAGATCGGTGGCCGAATTCCTCATCGGTGATGCCGGCCATTTTTGCCATGTCTTCCCTCACTTCTTCTTCCACTACATCCAGCACATCATCGACTGTAATTCTTCCGACAAGCCGTCCTCCGGTATCAACCACCGGCGCTGCAACAAAATCATACTTCCGAAACAGATTTGCCACATCCTCCTGATCCATATCCGTATGGATTGTGACTGTCTCCTCATCCATGATGTCCTTCAGTTTCACACCCTGATCCGCCAGAACCAGGTCTTTCAGAGCGATATGCCCCTTCAGTACGCCCATATAATCAACCACATAGATATTATACACATCCTCAACTTCATCCGCCTTCCGCCGCAGCGCATCAAGCGCCTGCCCGGCTGTCCGGTTCTCGTCAACCGCCACGATTTCAAGCGCCATGATACCGCCGGCTGTTTCTTCATCGTGCCGGAGCAATGTGCGGACTTCCCTGAATTCCTTCCAGGGCATGGCATCCATGACGCGCCGGGCTGTTTCCTCTTCCAGCTCACCGATCACATCCGCCGCATCATCAGAATCTATGTCTCCCAGAATTTCGACCAGGCGTTCTTCCGCTATTGCCCTGATAAACACCTGCCTCAAAGGACCGTCCAGTGTCGCCAGTACTTCACCAGCCCTCTCCCGTTCGAGAAGATTGAAGACGAGCTTTTGACTGTCCTGGTCCATTCTGGACATGGCTTCAGCGATATCAGCCGGATGCATCTCTGCCAGGTAGTTTTTCAAACGACCTGAGACGCCTTCTGCCATCAGATTCAGAAGAGCATCACCGGCATTCCGGTTTTCCTGCATTTCAACCATGCAAATCCTCCTGATGCCGGAGCCATAGCTCATTACTCAACCTGATCAGCGTCGTTGGATCCAGCATTTCAGGCCGTTCACTTAATGCAACCGGAAAAGGATGTTTCAACACTTCATCACCGACCATGCCTTTGAGTGTATTCCTGATCATTTTGCGGCGCTGTCCAAAAATCCTTTTTGTCATCAGCCAGAAAAACGGATCATTATTTATTGGATGAACCGGTTTCTCACGGAATGTACCATGCACAACAGATGAGTCCACATTGGGCGATGGTTGAAACGCCGCCGGGGGAATATTAAACAGCATTCTGACATCCGCGTATGTTTGAAAAAATACGGATGGAATGCCGTACTGCTTGCATCCGGGTCGGCTGACGAGACGTTCACCGACCTCCTTTTGGACCGTAACAGTAAATGACTTGATAAATGAACGGTATTCCAGAATACGAAATAATATCGGCGTTGTCAGATTATATGGAAGATTCCCCACGATACGGCTCCTGCCATGATCCGATAAAAACACCTCCCATGGCCACTTTAAAAAATCCCCCTGATGGATTTGAATCTTTTTTTCCTCCCGGTAACGGCTTTTCAGAAGTTCCGCCAATACCGGGTCGATTTCAACGGCCACAATATGAGCCGCCGGACTTCGTATCAAATGATCGGTCAGCACCCCTCTGCCAGGACCGATTTCAATCACTGCATCGCCCGGAAAAATACACGCACTCTCAACAATCCTTCCCGGAAAGGATCCTTCACGTAAAAAATGCTGACCGAGATGTTTCTTTGGGCGGATAGCTCCCGACATGATTCAATCCTTTATTCCCAGAAGAATCCGTGCATTTTGCGTGGTTTGTTCTTCCAGTGCGGATGGCTCTATCCGCTTGATATCCGCAATCACTGGAAGTATCTCCCGCAAAAGGGCCGGTTCATTCCGTTTTCCCCGGTGAGGTACCGGCGTCATGAAGGGGCAGTCCGTTTCCAAAAGCAGCCTGTCACGGGGTACAGCCCGCACCGCATCCTGATGCTTGAAATTCCCGAATGTGACCACACCGGTGAAAGAGATAAAAAATCCTCTTTCTAGAACAGCCTCAACGTCATCTGCATCACCGCCGAAGCAATGAAAAACACCCCGCCATCCGGATGGCGCCACCTGATCGATAACAGCCAATGCATCCTGCATGGCTTTGCGGACATGGACAATGACAGGAAATCCCATGTCCCGCGCCATCCTTAACTGCCACTCAAACAGGCTTTTTTGCACATTCCGTGGAGAAAAATCGTAGTGGTAATCCAGGCCGATTTCCCCAACAGCCAATACGCGCGGATTCTCAAGAAGGGATTTCAACTCCATCCGGTCCGCCTGCTCTGATTTGGCCGCTTCATGGGGATGGATACCGATTGCAGAATAGACCTCATTGAATTGACCACTGATTTCCAGAGACCGTCTGCTGCTTCTGATATCGGTTGCCACATCCAGCACAGCAACCACACCGGCTTGTTCGGCCCGTTTTACAACATCATTCCGATCGCTATCATATTCGGGCAGATTCAAATGGGCGTGTGTATCAACCAGCATGATCTAGGATACCGGAAGCCCCGGAGCGGCTTTCCCGTCCGTGGTCAGCAGCACCAGTCCCTTTTCCGAACGAACGGCAAGAAGCATTCCCCTGGATTCTATACCCCGGATGGTTGCAGGCATCAGATTCGCCACCACGATGACTGTTTTTCCGATGAGCTGTTCCGGTGAATAGAATTCAGCCACACCCGCCACCAGCTGCCGTTTTTCATTTCCCATATCAACCTGTATTTTCAGCAGTCTGTCTGCTCCGTGAACCTTCTCAGCCGCAATGACAACTGCGGTGCGGAGTACAATTTTCTGAAATTGCTGATGCGTCACCTGCGCCATCTGTTCATCACCCGCATGACTGTCCTTTTTTTCCGATATGTGATTCAATTTTTCAATTTCCCTTTGTATGATACCGTCTTCGATTTTCTCAAACAAAATTGCCGCTTCTTTTAATGCATGGTCTTCAGGCACATCACAAAGTCCGGCATCATCCCATTTTTTGGCATTGCCTGACCATTGGATCATATCATTGACTTTTTCACTTGAATACGGAAGTATCGGGGCCATTAAAACACCCAATGCCCTGGTAATCTGGATACAGATATTCAATGTGGTTGCACAGCTTTCCGGATTCGCTTTGCGGGTTTCCCATGGTGCTTTGTCATTAAAATATTTGTTGGCCATACGGCAAAGACTCATAAAAGCGGCTGCTGCCTTTCTGATTTCGTACCTTTCAATCAGACTGCCGATTTTTTCCGGTGCCTTCCGGACAGCCTCCAGCATTTTCATATCAAGATGATCCAGCTCACCGCGCTGCGGAACACATCCGTTATAATACTTGTGAATAAATGTTACTGTACGGTTGATAAAATTTCCAAGGATATCCGCCAGCTCATCATTATTCCGCCGTTGAAACTGATTCCAGGAAAAATCCGTGTCTTTGTTTTCCGGTGCATTGGCGGCCAGGGCATAACGCAACGGATCCGGAGGGAAGCTGTTGAGATAATCTCTTACCCATATGGCATAATTCTGACTCGTCGATATCTTGCGTCCTTCAATGGTTAAATACTCATTGGCCGGTATGGCTTCGGGCAGCACATATCCGCCAACACGCATCAGCATCATGGGGAACAAAATCGCATGAAAAACGATATTGTCCTTCCCGATGAAATGAACCAGTTTTGTATCCGGACTGCACCAGTAGTCCCGCCATGCATCCGGATTTCCATTTTTTTCTGCCCATTCCTTTGTGGATGATATATACCCGATCGGCGCATCAAACCATACATAAAGCACCTTGCCCTCGGTGCCCTCCAGCGGAACGGGGATCCCCCAGTGAAGATCACGCGTGATCGGTCGGTCTCCCAACCCATCCTGGTACCACCCCATGCAATAATTGTGTACATTCTCTTTCCATTTATGCGCCTTGAACCAACCGAGCCATTCTTCAGCAAACCGGCCCATTGGAAAATACCAGTGACGCGTTTTTTTAAGGACCGGTTCTGAGCCGTCGATTTTGGATTTCGGATTGATCAATTCACCGGCCTCAAGCCATTTGCCGCATTTATCGCATTGATCTCCTCTGGCCCCTTTGTCACCGCAATGAGGACAGGTCCCCTCGACATAACGGTCCGGAAGAAACCGTCCGGATGATTCACTGTAATACTGTTCTGATTCCTTGACCGTCAGATCCTTTTTGTCTTGAAGTGCGGCAAAGAAATTTTGTGCTGTTTCGTGATGTATCTTCAGGGATGTCCGTGAATAATTATCAAAAGAAAAACCCAGCTTTTCAAAACTTTCTTTATTCATTTCATGGTACCGGTCCACCACATCCTGTGGAGAAATACCCTCCCTGTCCGCCGTAACGGTAATGGGCACACCATGCTCATCGGATCCGCAAATATACAAAACATCCCTTCCCTTCAACCGCTGATATCGTACATAGATATCTCCGGGCAGATACGCCCCCGCAATATGTCCCAGGTGAAGCGGACCATTCGCATAGGGAAGGGCACTGGTGACCAGAATTCTATTAAACTGCTTTTTCTTTCCGATTTTTACGACCTCGCTTTCGGCTTTTCCGTTTCTTTTTCTTCTGCTTGGATATATCGATCAATTGCGTCAGTGTTTCATAATCAACCCGCTCTTCCTCTTCACTTTCATATTGAAGGACAGCCACTTCATCCAGAATCTCAATCTTTTTCAGAACGGCCGTTCCCTTTTCCGTTTTGACACTGCTTCCCACCTCCGGAAACTTGCTGAGAACACTTGCATAAAGGTCGCGCTCATATCTGAGACAACACATCAGCCGGCCGCAGGCTCCGGACAGTTTGGTAGGATTTGGTGAAAGGTTCTGCTCCTTGGCAAACTGTGTCACAACCGGTTCAAATTCCCGGAGAAAAGCCCGGCAGCAAAGACGACGGCCGCACACACCGACTCCGCCTATACGCTTGGCCTCATCCCGTACGCCAATCTGACGAAGCTCGATACGGGTTTTATATCTCCCGGCAAGATCCCGTACCAGCGCACGAAAATCCACTCTCTTTTCCGAAGTGAAATAAAAGGTGATTTTATTTCTGTCAAACTGATATTCCACTCCTACCAGCTTCATGTCCAGCCCATGCTCTTCAATTCGTTTCCGACAGTCCTGAAAGGCTTTTTCTTCGAGTTTTTCATTTTCTTTGTATTTCTCAATATCCGTCTTCCCGGGTTTTCTGATGATTCTGGGAAACTGACCATCACCCGCCCGCTGATCAACAAGACTTCCCATATTCACCACCACACCCAAATCTTCTCCTCTTTCCGCCTGAACAACAACCATATCCCCGACAGTAAAAGGAAATTCCTGTGAATTATCGAAAAAGGCTTTGCGGCCGCCTTTAAATTCTATTTCAAGTATTTTTGCCATATCATTTCAGCCCCGATGTTATAAACACGTAAAAAGATTTTCATTTAAATCAAAAATAATCAGTGAAAGGTACACATTTTTATCTATCAAATCAATAGCCCGCGCTGTCAATTCAACGGCTCTCTCCACATGGAAGGAGAGCGCTTTTTCGTTGAAACTGGTAATGGCTTGGATATGATCCTGATGAATGATGCTTTCGATACGCCCCTGTCTCAAAAATACAATATCCCTGAGCCATATTTCCAAAGCCTGAAGAATATGATACACATCCATCTTTTCAAATCCGTTCAGTAAAAAATCAGCGGCTGCCATCCGCTCACCCGCATCCCCGGACACAGACTGGAAAAGAAACGTCATGGCCGCCGCATCCTGCTCTTCAAAGTGTTCGTCCATGATGTTGAGTGCATCTCCCAGGCTGCCACCCCCCATCCGCGCGTACAATCTGGACTGTGCCGCCGGCACCTTCAGGAATGACTGGAGCACCGATTCAACGACGCTGTCCGGTAACGGATCAAATCGCAACACCTGACAACGGGACTGAATCGTCGGCAGCAATCCATCCGCATTGGCCGACGTCAGGATCAGAATTGTGCGTGCCGGTGGTTCTTCCAATAACTTGAGAAGACTGTTGGCCGCCGGTAAATTCATTCGTTCCGCCTGAGATATCAGAAAAACACGTGTCGTTCCGGCTGGTATTTTCAGAATGACTTCCTTTTTAAGATCACGTATCTGATCAATGCCGATTCCCGGAATGCTGCTGATCTCCGGTGTATAGTTTACTCTCTTGTAGGGATTTCTTATCCGCTGAATGGTCCGATCCCATAGTATTTCCCGGTACTTCTCTTCCTTGATGCCTTTGGGCCGTGACGGGATGGGCAGCACCAGACGGAATGCCGGGTGCTCGAGATTGTTGATTTTCCTGCAGGAGCCGCAGGAACCGCAGCCCCAAGGTTCTTTTTGTTCACAATTCAGACCGCGGGCAAGACCCATCGCAACCGCATCCTTGCCGATGCCGGCCGGACCATAAAACAAATAGGCATGTGCCAGACGATTCCGCTCCCGTGACGATGACAGAATACGCATAGGACGCTCCTGTCCAAAAACAGGCATGTATGTATCTATTCGTTCAGCCATTTTAAAGGGTTCTCATGTTCCACCGAGTTCCATAATTCAAAATGAAGATTCGAACCATAAAGACTTCCTTTTTCCCCGACATTCCCGATAATTGTATTCTCATCCACTTCATCATCCACATCAACGGCTACAGATTCGAGATATCCATAGACAGTATAATATCCGCCGCCATGTGTGACCATCACGATATTGCCGATACTTCTGAGCCAGGTAACCAGATGGACTTTCCCCACACACACCGCATATACCGGCTCGGATGAGGTCCCTTCAATATCCACTCCGTAATTCTGAATATATGTCCGTGTCACCGGATCGAGAACACGCCCGTAATTGGATACGACCTTGCCCTGCACAGGCCATTTCATTTTTCCTTTTAATGCCCTGAACTGAGAGCCGTCCCATTTTCCAGGCAGCCTTTTCCGTTCAGCTTCCGCTCTGTTGATGCTGTTCTGTATGTCCTGATAGGCCTTTCGCTTCAGCCGTATCTTTTCCTGCAGCGGTGCTTTTTCCTGCCTGACCTGGGTAAGCAGCCGGGACCTGGATTCTTTCTCACCGGCGAGTTTTTCTGTCTCCGACTGTTTCTCTCGAATCAGATCATCCTGTGCTTTCAGTTTCTGCTGAAACAGGGTTCGTTCCCGCCGCACCGCCTCCTGTCTTTCCTGCAGCTGTTTCATCGCCCTCAGATCACTTTCCATAATACGTTTCTGGTATTTCACCCAAACAACAGCCTGATTCAGGGATGACATGGTTAAAAGTGCCTCCCAGTTCAGAATCCGGCCCCGTTTATACATGGATACCATTCGCCCGGCAACCAATTCTCTTAGCTTCTCATACCCCTGGATTGCATCCTGCAGTCTCCGTTCCGTTTCTGCAATGGCACGCTGTCCTTGCGCACGTTCAGTCTCCAGACGGCGTATCAGTTTCCGGCGAAGTCCGGCCTGACGGTCAATATCTTCCAACTGCTCCAGAAGACTCCTTTCATAAGACTCCTTGGCCTTTAATTGGGATTCCAGCTGCCGTATTTCCCTGCGAATCTGACTCAGACTGCCGCTTTCCTGGGATAACAGCACTGATGCCCATATTAACAGACCATAAACAAACATTGTTTTAATGGAGTATCGAATCATGGTCCCCTGCCCTGGGCAGATCGAAAATGGGGCCGGATACGCCATGTCAGCCATGCCGCCATGCCGGCTTTCAGAATTTCGCCCGGAATAAACATGCCCGCGGCACTCCATACGATTGCATTCGGTTCCATGGTTTTCCCTGCGATACAGCGAATATGAAAAAACAGATATCCTGCACCCATACAGATTATTACAACGGCTCCCGCCATATTGATCCCGAATATAGATAATCGGCGCATCCCTGCGCTTCTTGTGATTGTACCGGCAATAAACGCAGCCACAGGAAAAGCCAGCAAATAACCAAATGTGGGCTGCGCAATATAAGCAGGGCCGCCTCCATTTGTAAAAACCGGCACTCCGGACAATCCCACAGCCAAAAAAACCAGCTGGCTGATCATTCCCCACCTGCTGCCAAGCAGATTTCCGGACAAATAAACCATCATGGTCTGCAAAGTCAGAGGAACCGGATAAAACGGTATTTTAATCATACCGGCCATGCCCGTCAGGGCAGCCATCATACCGGCATAAAGCAAAAGACCGCCTTTTATATGCATGATCATGCCCTGTGATTCCGTCTTCATTCCTTTGCCCTGCATCGCCTGAGGAAATAAAATATTATAAAAACTTTTATGAAAAACAAATTGATTTCTCTGAAGGGTTTCTCTTTTCTTGATTTTCAGACAGGAATTCACTACTTTTCCATAATGAAATTGCCGCTGAAATGGATTTTTTTTGTTCTGTTTCCTGTCATTTCCTGCCTTCAGAGTCAGACCGAGGAGCACTGGATATCCATTCCCCTCTCTTTCGAATCGGAACCTTCCGGCCACGACAGTTACGTTCCCTATTACAGAATCAACCGGCCCAAAATCATATTGGCCCTCAGCGGCGGTGGTTCGCGTGGCCTGGCACAGATTGGTGCCCTCAAGGTTCTGGAACAGCACGGTATTCCCGTAGACGGCATTGTCGGAACCAGCATGGGTGCAGTCGTGGGCGGCCTGTATGCTGTCGGATACACAGCAGCCGAATTGGAAAGTCTGGCTACCACGATCCACTGGGATGCAATCATGCACGATTTGCCTCCGCTGAGGCAGCTTTTTCTGGGTCAAAAGGAGGACCGTGCAAAACACTTTTTACAAATCCGTCTCAGGGGGCTTTCTCTTGATATCCCCCTTTCCTATTCCTCAGGACAGAAGCTGTATAACACACTGTCATCATTGTTAATTCATGCACCCTACCCGCCCTTCGAATCCTTCGATAACCTCCATATTCCATTCAGGGCCCTGGCAACGGACCTGGTATCGGGCCGTCTCATTGTCCTCGAGAGCGGATCTCTGGTCGAAGCATTGAGAGCAAGTATGACCATACCACTTCTTTTCTCCCCTGTAGAAAAAGACAGCATGTTGCTCGTGGACGGCGGACTGGTTCAAAACCTGCCGGTCAGTCAGGCCAGAGACCTGGGCGGTGATATGGTGATTGCCATCGACACATCATCCAAACTCAGGGAAGCTGCATCCCTGAAAGCACCCTGGGAAATTGCTGACCAGGTGACCACCATCATGCACATCAACACGCTGCACAGTCAGATGCACAAAGCGGACATCGTCATCCAGCCCGAACTGACAAATACGGCAAACACCGACTTTAAAAATATATCCGATATTATCACCGCCGGTGAGCAAGCCGCCCGGCTGGCAATTCCCGGCATAGAAACACATATCGATCATCTGGATCAGGGATTCCATCGCACATGGTACCCTGTGGATACCATCTCCATTCAAGGATTACGTCACTTGGACAAAACCATCATCCGATCCCTTATTCCAATCCAGGAGAAAACCCGGTTATCCACAGATGAAATCCGATGGGCGGGTCACAGTCTGTATCAAAGCGGCTTGTTCCGTTTTGTTCATGCGCGTCTGGATACCATGCATCACCGGCTTCTTTTTATCGTGACCGAAAATCCATACATTACTGAAATCCGTTTTTCCGGAAACAGCGTTTATGCCGATACTGTCCTCAGAAAACAATTATCACTGAAGCTGCCGCTTGTCCTGAATCATCAGGAAGGTCGTAATGACATCCAGGCACTCAATCGCTTATATCGTGATGCCGGTTACAGTCTGGCACGAATCCGGCGCATCGATATCCATGATCATACAATGGTAATCGACATTGATGAAGGACGTATCGATCACATCTCATATCACGGCAATGAACGTACACACCGGTTTGTTCTTGACCGAGAAATGCCGCTGCAGTCCGGTCAACTCTTCCGGGATACTCTGATGATCCGCGGTATCGAGAACATATACAGTACAGGATATTTCAATACGGTCCACTATCAAATAGAAAAATCTGTTTCCGGTTCCGGGCATCATCTCCACATGGCACTGACAGAACATCCGTCCACCTATCTCCAGGCCGGATTCCGGTTTGATCTGGAACGGGAAAGCCGCGGATTTCTAAAAGCCATCGAAGACAATTTTCTCGGACTCGGCGTCGAAGGATCCGTTCAGGGTCTTGTCGGAAAACGAGACTTGCGCATTCAGGGTCTGCTCCGTACACACCGGCTGTACAAATCCTACCTGACTGCCCGGTTAAAAATAGACTGGCAAAGAAAACAGTCCAATTATTACCAAAACCACGTTAAACAGGGCGTTTACGATGAATCCGTTGCCGGGGGTGCTTTCTCCATGGGATATCAGATGGAACGTCTTGGTACTGTTTTTTTTGAGCTCCTGACCGAAAGCATTCATCTCAAACCAGTCACCGGAACTGGTGTGCCGCTTGAAAAACTGGATCTTGTCCTATTAAAAATGCGTTCGGAAGTCGACACCAGAGACCGGATTTCTTCTCCCACATCAGGGAAACATCATATATTCGAATATGAAATGTCCAGTTCATTCATGGGCAACCGGATTCCTTATTTCAAATTTTATTCATCCATGACAAGTTATCTGCCGTTGACGGATTTTATTGTACTCAATCCCAGAATATCCTGGGGGACATCGGATCAAACGACACCTTTTGCCAAGCGGTATTCCCTGGGCGGCATTGATTCTTTTCTGGGGCTTCGTGAGCAGGAGCTGGTCGGACGTCGCTATTTCGTTATTAACTCATCCCTGCGTTTCAGACTGCCCACCCCGCGATGGCTGGAAAGTCACCTGATTCTCCGGTATGATCTGGGCGGAATATGGAACGATTATACCCGTATTGAATGGAATGATTTTAAAAGTGGTATCGGATCCATTCTAACCGTGAAAACCATACTGGGGCCTGTCCGTGTCGGATATGGCACCATGAGTGACGGTCTGAGTACATTCTATCTTTCAGCAGGTTATGATTTTTAAATTGATATTGTCAAAAACGCATGCGCCAAAAAAAACCCCCGATGTGTGAGACGATCGGGGTTTGTGCTCATTTATAGTTAATAATCATTCATTATTGTTGCGATTGATTCAATTTTTTCGCATTTCTCAGGTTATTCAACCTTATCTGATCCCTTCTTTGGTTCCACTCCACCCATTGCGATTTTTCGTCCATATCATTTTGATCGAATTCACTGACAGACACCACACGGCCGTTTTTGTCAATGGTGATCTGCTGCATGGACTTGATAATATAAAACCACTCTTCCATCGAGACTTCTCTCGGTCCCTGTACTTCCCGTGGTCCCTGCACCTGCCTGGGTGCCATCGAACGGGCCGGTTCAGCTGCTGTCACCGGCGCATTGCTGATACGCACTTCGCCCTTGTACACTTTCAGTTGTGTGGTCGAATCCTCTTCAACCCGCATTCTTAATACGGTTCCGGTAATGGCCGCCGCCGTAAGAGGCGCAGAAATATCAAATTCAGTTGTGGCTTCAACTTCATGAACTGAGGCCCACAGCTCCCCCTTCTCCAGCTTAATTTCAACCTGCAGTTTTTTGTCTTTGGTTTCCTGATACAACTTGACAATATCAACAATCGTCCGCGGCGCCAGCCGAACAATATCCAGCAATGCAAGATTCAATTCCGCCCGTGATTTTTGATAGGTGCGTACCTGATCTCCGGAAATCACAGCTGTATTCACTGCGGCATCCTGCCAGGAATCATTTTCCAGTGCCTTTTTTTTCACCTGTCCATCAACGTATGTGACAACACCTTTCTGATCGGTCTCTTCCTGCGCCGGGACAACACCAGTCGTAAAATGCAGAAGAAAGACCACAATCAAACAAGATAAATGCCTCATTTTTTCCCCCCGGCCTCTTCTTCCGGATAGTACCTTGTATATACCAGATCAACCAGTTTAATGGCTTCTCTTGAAAACGGATCCACATCCCGTTTGAAGAGTTCATTGTCAATCAATATTTTCGCAACGCGCCAGCTTTCTGCTTCCTCCAGTTTATCAAGAAGCCTTTTATAGGCCGACTGATCTCCGCTGAACAGTTTCTTGATGAATACTTTTTCTGTTTTATTGTCTATATGATCACGAAGGCCCAGTGACGCGGGTGCAGGTTTTGTTTCTTTCGTTACCGGCTTTTCTTCACTGATAATCTCACCCGGATCCCCAATCTCTTCCATCCCCTTCTCTTTTTGCTCCCTGCGAATGATTCGCATCTGTTTGGGCTTGGACCTGTCGGAAATTTCATTTATCTCTTCCGGCTTTTGTTCTTCTGCGGCCAGTTCATTTTCAACGGTTAAATCGCCTTCGAAAAAGGACTCCAGGTCCAGCACATCATCATCTTTTTCGGGTGTCGTTTCCTTTTTCTTTTCCTGGGATTCTTCCACTGCCTCAAGTTCCCATATCTCATCATCCGTCAGTTTTTCTGTTTTATCCTCTGCGTTAATGCCGCTGATTGTTTCGATTTCGACCACCGGTTCTTCCTTCGAAACAGTCGTTTCTACATTCTTGTGAACATGCTCATCCCTTTCCGGTTCACTCAACGGCTCCTTCGGATGTTGTTCCGACTTCCCGGTCCCGCCATCGGCGACACTGACAAATTCGTCACGCAGGTGCAGATACCGGTTCAATGTCATTTCCAGCTCTTCACCATTGAAATCCGTCTTGCCGAGCTTCATTTCCACTTCCAGAGCACGTCGGAAGCCCCATGTATTCCGGTCTACAAGAAATTCATGAAGCATTGTCCCGTCCAGTCGATTCACTTCCTCACCCTTCGTTTCGGAAAGAAAATCGGCGAGAACGGAAAAATCCTGCATAACCACGCGAACGGGATCTTTTTCCATGACCTTGTGAAATACATTGGTGGCCAGATGGCCGTAATCATCGCTGTGTATTTCATCTTTCATCTGTTTTTTACATGCCTGAATAATCTGGTCTGCATAGGGAAGAACTTCTGAAAACGGCTCAAGCAGTGTTTCAACAGATGCGATATCTATTGTATGTTTCCTGCTGAATAGAATTCGCCTCATGGTATCAGACGGTTTAATCAGATAGTCGAGACGGAGCAGAATGGAATTTTGAAGGATTTCCTCCACTTCATCCCGGGAAAATACGGCTGATTCCATGATAATATTCTTGTAACGGTCATGGATTCCATATATCTCATCATCCTGGATATGAAAATGAGGCGTGGATCGGATGGTCAGGGGTGTTTCTTTTTCCAGATATTTATCAAGTTCTTTTTTAAAACTGTTCTTTACAAAAGCAGGAATGCCGTTGTCGGATGCAATGGTTTCAAAACTGATCTGTTTTTTGTCTGAAAGCAGTCTTTTTTTCAGGCTCGTCTGAAGAACAACGATTTCATTTTCCCACATGGTATGGCCTTTCCTACACATCAAACAGGATATTCGCTTCCCACCACGATCCTTTCTTTTTGAAATAGAAATCATGGCGTGTAATCGCCTTGATTTCTGTGCAAATATCATGCCTTTTAGGGTTTATTTTTTCGCCCTTCCAAATGCCTCTTATTTTAAATATTTTTATATTTTTATCGGTAAAATTGGTCTCCACAACACCGCAATGTGAGAAAATTATGCCGCGCGATTCTATCATATAAAGAATCTCTTTCAGCCATTTGAGCAGCAGCTCGTCTATTTTTTCATCCTGAAAGGTCACCTCCACCCATTCGGATTCATTTATTTTACGGGATGCGGTCATTACTGAAATCATGCCGCAGGCCGCTCTTTCAAATACCATTTCAGGGCTTTTTCCCCGTACCCTGATTCCAATGTCAGCGGTATGATTCAACCGCTGAATCCCTTTTCTCAAGGACTACTGATCCTCTTCACGAACCACGCGCGCCACATCTGCGACAGCATCATCATCATTCAGTCGAATCAAGCGGACACCCTGTGTGTTTCTTCCAATGACTTTAATATCTTTTATACGCTGTCGGATAACCTGACCCTTTTCCGTAATCATAAGCAGGTCATCCGTATCCATCACATCCATTATGGCGATCATTTCTCCCACTTTGTCGCTGACTTTCACTGTGATGATGCCTTTACCACCGCGATTGGTGACACGATAATCCGTGATGGATGACCTTTTTCCGTATCCATTTTCAGTAACAACCATCAACGTACTTTCGCGATGCACCACGACCATACCGATCACAAAATCAGTTGGCCCGAGCTTGATCCCCCGAACACCGGCCGCATTTCTTCCCATGAAACGGACATCGGATTCGTGGAAACGGATGGCCATCCCTTTGCGTGTTCCGATAACCACATCCTGTGTGCCATCGGTCAGCTTGGCACCGATGAGCAGGTCTCCCTCATTCAGACTGATGGCATTGATGCCCGTTCTTCGCGGATTGCTGAACTCGCGCAAATGCGTTTTTTTACACAGTCCTTTTCGTGTTGTCATAAACAGATACCGGTCTTCATCGAAATTTTTCACCGGGACCACTGCTGAAATCTGTTCATCCCGGCTCAGCCCCAGCACATTGATTATGGCACGACCTCTCGATCCACGTCCCGCCTGAGGAATGGCATGGACTTTGAGCCAGTAACACCTGCCCCGGTCTGTAAAGAACAAAATGTAATGGTGGGTCGATGCAATGAAGAGATGTTCGATGGAATCTTCTTCTTTGGTTCCGGCTCCGATGACGCCCTTGCCACCGCGTCCCTGACGTTTATATCCTGAAACGGGAAACCGCTTGATGTATCCGGAATGAGATATGGTGATCACCATATCTTCTTCCGCAATGAAATCCTCAACAGAAAATTCTTCCGTTTCGCTGATTATCTCTGTCCGGCGATCGTCCTGATATTTCTCCCTGACTTCCTTCAATTCATCTTTGATCAGATTGATCTGTTTATCCCGGCTCTCGAGAATGCTCTTGAGTTTTTCGATCAGCTTAATCAGAGACAGATACTCTTCTTCGATTTTCTTCCTTTCCAGACCGGTGAGGCGCTGCAGCCGCATATCCAGAATAGCCTGGGCCTGAATCTCGGATAATTTAAATGCCTTCATCAATCCTGTTTTGGCGGTTTCAGGCGTTCTGGATTTCTTGATGAGAGCCACGATAGCATCGATATTGTCCAGAGCGATTTTCAGCCCTTCCAGAATGTGTGCCCGCTTTTCCGCCTTGTCCAGTTCGTATCTGGTTCGTCTTAAAATAACTTCATGGCGGTGATCAAGATAATGCTGCAGAAAACCCTTCAGATCGAGAATTCGCGGCACTCCCTTGACCAGAGCCAGCATGATCACACCAAAAGTCGTCTGCATTTGCGTATGCTTGTATAGTTTGTTCAGAACGACCTGTGGCTGTGAATCCCGTTTCAGCTCAATGACCACGCGCATACCGTCGCGATCCGATTCATCGCGAATATCCGAAATCCCCTCCACTTTTTTTTGTTTTACCAGATCGGCAATTGATGTAATCAGATTGGCCTTGTTGACCTGAAATGGGATCTCGGAAAGAATAATGGATTCCTTGCCGCCCTTTCCTGTTTCCAGTGCTGCCCTGGCTCTTACAGTTATGCGGCCCCGGCCGGTTCTGTAGGCCTCGTTAATACCTGTCACGCCGTAAATGATGCCGCCTGTGGGAAAATCAGGACCATGAACATAATTCATCAGGGTTTCCACTTTTATGTCCGGCCGTCCCGCCAGTGTGATCAATGCATCCACGACTTCGGCCAGGTTGTGTGGTGGAATATTTGTGGCCATACCGACCGCGATCCCTGAAGCGCCATTCACAAGAAGATTGGGAAAAAGGCCCGGCAGCACGATCGGTTCTTCCATGGATTCATCAAAATTGGGCATGAAATCCACGGTTTCTTTATCCAGGTCCTGTAACATGGCTTCAGATATCATGTTCAGACGCGCTTCCGTATATCGCATGGCTGCCGCAGAATCTCCGTCGACTGATCCGAAATTGCCCTGGCCATCCACCATGGGATAACGTAATGAAAAATCCTGTACCATTCTGACCATGGCGTCGTAAACGGCTGAATCCCCGTGGGGATGGAATTTGCCCAGCACATCCCCTACAATTCGTGCCGATTTTCGATAAGGTCTGTTGAATCTGAGTCCCAGCTGATGCATGCCGTACAAAATTCTCCGGTGCACCGGTTTTAATCCATCGCGGATGTCCGGCAGTGCCCTGGATACAATCACAGACATCGAATAGTCGATGTAAGAGCTCTTCATCTCATCTTCGATGTAAACCGGTATGATCTTGTCTCTTTTATCTGGCATATTGGTTTTTCCTGAATTCCTTTTATATATCCAAGTTGCGGACATATTCCGCATTTTGTTCTATAAACTGTCTGCGGGGCTCGACATTCTCACCCATAAGAATTGAAAAAATGTGGTCCGCTTCCACGGCATCATCAATGGTCACCTGAAGAATGGTTCTCGTCTCCGGATTCATTGTCGTACTCCACAACTGCTCCGGATTCATTTCACCAAGGCCCTTGTACCTTTGCATATTGATTCCCTCTTTTCCCATGGACTTGACCAGTTCTTCCCGCTCATCTTCCGTATATGCATAGCTTTCCTTTTTACCTTTTTTGATCAGGTAAAGCGGCGGTTGAGCAATATAGACATGGCCCCGCTCGATAAGGTCACGCATGTAACGGAAAAAGAACGTCAGAAGAAGCGTCCGTATATGGGATCCGTCCACATCCGCATCTGTCATCACAATAATCCGTCCGTACCGAAGTCGGTCAATATCAAAAACCTCGCTTCCGATGCCCGTTCCCAGTGCGGCCACAATAGTCTTGATTTCATTGTTGTTCAATATTTTTTCAAGACTGGCTTTTTCAACATTCAGTATTTTTCCCCGAAGAGGCAAAATGGCCTGAAATTGCCGGTCCCTCCCCTGTTTGGCCGAACCGCCTGCCGAATCACCCTCAACCAGATATATTTCGCAGTGAGCCGGATCTTTGATGGAGCAATCCGCCAGTTTACCAGGCAGCCCGCTGGATTCCAGAGCCGATTTTCGCCTGGTCAAATCCCGTGCTTTCCTGGCTGCTTCCCGTGATTTTGCGGCAAGCTGTGCCTTCTGAATGATCTTTTTGCCAACGGATGGATTCTCTTCCAGAAAAACTCCCAGCGCCTCACCGACAATGGATTCGACAATCCCGCGGACTTCGCTGTTGCCAAGTTTTGTTTTGGTCTGCCCCTCGAATTGCGGATCGCTCACCTTTACACTGATCACGGCCGTCAGCCCCTCCCGGACATCATCACCTGTCAGGGGTGAATCAGCGTTTTTCATCAGGTTATTTTTCTGTGCATAGTAATTCAGGGTTCTTGTCAATGACGTTTTGAAACCGATCAGATGCGTACCGCCTTCGATTGTTGGGATGTTGTTGACAAAACTGAATATGTTCTCCTGATAACCGTCATTGTACCCGAAGGCCACTTCCACTTCGACACTTTCTTTGGTATTCTCTATTAGAATAGGTTTTTTGTGAATGGCGGTCCGGTTTGCGTCAAGGTATTTCACAAATTCGATCAAACCACCTTTGGCCTGGAAGATTTTCTCTCTGTTTCTGGTTTCATCAATGAGGATAATTTTCAGACCCTTGTTCAAGAAGGAAAGTTCCATCAGGCGCTGACTGAGTACTTCAAACTTGAATTCGGTCTGCTTGAAAATGATCGGATCCGGACGGAATGTGGTTTCGGTTCCCCGTCTGTTTTTCTTCTTGTCCGGTGTGACTTTCATATCATACAATGGTTCACCGCGTTTGTATTCCTGTTCATGTATTTTCCCGCCCCTGTAAACGCGAACCCGGCACCACTCCGAAAGTGCATTTGTACATGATACACCCACACCATGCAGACCACCCGACACCTTATACGAAGATCCGTCAAATTTTCCGCCGGCGTGCAATGTGGTCATCACTACTTCCATGGCCGGTCTTTTCTGTACCGGGTGCATGTCAACCGGAATACCCCGACCGTTATCCAGAACAGAAATCGTCTGGTCTTTATGAATGGTTACCTGAATCTCGTTACAGTATCCGGCCAGTGATTCATCCACAGAATTATCGATAACCTCATATACAATATGGTGAAGCCCCCGCGTCCCTGTATCGCCAATATACATGGCGGGGCGCTTCCGCACCCCCTCAAGACCTTTTAAAACAACAATATTTTTTGCATCATATTTTTCAGCGGTCATATGTTGCACAGCCTCATATTAAAAGAATGTCTTTGATCAGTGATCGGCCCAATTTCATATTCACTCTGGATATCAGATCGGATTTCATGTAAAGAAGCTCGTTCCGCCAGGCATCATTTCTTACTTTAATAAATAACTTGCCGTCAACAATACGCTCTGGTTCAGTCACCCGGGCAATACGCTCTCCGACAACGTTCGACCATATTGAAAGCGCCTCATAGTGTTTGATTTTGGTATCAATACCCAGCTCTTTAATAAAAGGAACGATAATATTTCCAATGCGCTCCATGACTAAGAACTGAGTTTAATCGGCATGAGCAGCATGAGAAGTTCTTCGTCATCCTGCTGAACAGAAGGGGTAACCAAAGCGGCACTTACCGGATTCTTCATCTTGAATACAACTTCTTCTGTATCGATATTTTTCAAAATATCAAGGACATACTGTGAATTGTAACCAATTTCCATGGATTCTTCGTTATAATCAACCTTCAGTTCTTCTCTTGCTTCACCGCCTATATCCATATCCTCACTGAAAATGACCAGCTTGCCTGGTTCAAAAGCAAACCGTATCTGATGGGTCAATGCACTTGAAAAAATCGATACCCGCCGAACCGAAGCCATCAGTTGATTCCGGTCAATATGCACCTGTATATGATTGTCACCCGGAATGACTCTTTCATAGTCCGGGTATTGTCCCTCAACCAGTCTCGTAAACAGTATCGTCTCATCAAATACAAAGCTGAGCCCGTTTTCACCGACTTCAAGTGTCGTTTTCCCTTCATCATCAAGATTTTTCAATGCAATCTGGATGGCCTTTGGAGGCAGTATCATTTGCATGGATTCCTGATCAAATCGAAACGATTTATCCACAATTTTTGACAACCGATGCCCGTCTGTAGCAACCATGCGGAATTCATCATTGGAAATCTGCATAAACACGCCCATCAATGCGGGACGGAGTTCATCAGAAGATACCGCGAAAATGGTTTTTCCAAACATCCTGCCAAGTTTCTGACTGTCCATTTCAATGGTCTTTTCCTCGCCGGGTTTCGGAACTTCCGGAAAATTCTCCTTTGAAATACCGCTGATCTGATAAACACCCTGTTCTGTTTTGATTTTGATACGGTTGTTTTCATCCAGTTCAAAATGAATAGGCATCTCGGACAGAGAACGAATCATCTCGGTAATTACCTTAGCCGGAAGGGCAATAGCGCCTTCTTTCTGTACATCCTGAATTTTCGCGGCCGTTGTAATTGAAACTTCCAGGTCCGTTCCCGTAATTTTCAATTCATTGTTCTGAATTTCAAAAAGAATATTTTCCAGAGCGGGCGTTGTTGATTTTGTCGGAACCACGCCTGAAACTTTCTGGAGACCTTTTAATAATTGACTTTGAAGAATGGAAAACTTCATCCGTAAACTCCTCCATAAAGAGTGAGCAATTAAAAAATGGAATCATCTATTATAATAACTTTTATAAATAATTTCAATATAAAAAAATTTGTTGTAGTAGTGATGTGGATAACATTACCTGCTCATTTAACAATTTATTAAAATTATTGAAAAACATAAAGATAACAAATCAACAGCCAGTACCAGAGTTGTGAAATCAATGTGGAAAAAACAATGATATATGTGGACAAAGATTCGGTTCAGCAGCAACAATTTTTTTTATTCACACCAATGCACAAATTACCCACATATATTTCACCGATATAGACAAGTTATCCACAGGATTTACATGCAAGCAACATCGATTTTCTTCTTGAGAGATTCAATAGTTTCGGACATTTTGATATTATTGGGATCCTTGAAAAGATCATCAATGGTACGAATAGCATGAATCACAGTCGTATGATCTCTTCCACCGAAGTGGAGACCGATACTTTTCAATGAGTAATGGGTCATTTCCTTAGACAGATACATGGCCACCTGTCGTGCAAATGCAATTTCTTTTTTACGGCTTTTTCCCCTGATAAGATCTTCCGGAATATCAAAATAATGGCAAACAACACGTTGAATCTCTTCGATGGAAATATCGCGCCGCTTGCTGGCAACAACGTCCTTCAATACAGATTTGGCAAGATCAAGCGATATATCGACACCCTTTAATGAAGAAAAAGCCAGCAGTTTGATGAGCGCCCCTTCCATTTCACGGATATTATTTGTAATGTTGGTTGAAATATATTCGATGATGTCCATGGAAAGATCAATACCATCAAATCCGGCCTTTTGCTGTAGAATCGCAATACGCGTTTCGAGATCGGGAGGTTGAATATCAGCCACCAGGCCCCATTGAAATCGCGAGAGCAGACGTTCCTCGAGACCTTTCAATTCTTTCGGAGGCCTGTCGGAGGAAAGTACAATTTGCTTTCCTTTCTGATGAAGTGTATTAAAAGTATGGAAAAATTCTTCCTGTGTTCTTTCCTTGTTCATGAAGAACTGAATATCGTCCACGACAAGCATGTCTACATTCCGGTATACCTGACTGAACTCTGTTGTCTTGTTATTCTGGATGGAGTTGATAAATTCAATGGTAAATTTTTCACTGGATACGTAACGGATACGGTTCGCGGATCCGTTTTCTTTGGCGAAATTACCGATAGCCTGTATCAGATGGGTCTTTCCGAGCCCAACGCCGCCGTAAATAACCAGAGGATTAAAAGATGTTTTACCCGGAGCTTCGGAAACGGCAACAGCGGCGGCTTTTGCAAATTGATTGCTGGCCCCTTCAACAAAAGAGTCAAAGGTGTAACGGGAATTCAAATGGGTCTCATCTCCCATATAATGACCGGTGGCTTTTCGGACGCTGTTATTCACAGGCAATGATGGATTGGCAGGACGCTGGCGGATTGTATAATTGATATTCATCTCTTTTCCCAAAACCTGGGTGAGAGCCTCGCGGATTACATGGGGATAATGCTCCTCAATCCATTCATAGAAAAACTGACTGGGCACCTGAATTGTGAAGCAGCCGCCATCCATTTTCAGGGGCATGATGGGTGAAAACCAGGTATGATAACTCTGAGCGTTCACATTTTCACGGATGATTTCAAGGCTGTCCGCCCAGATTTGTTCTGGATTCACATTATACACAGGTGCCGCCAAATTATCCACATGTTGAGTCATTCAAGGAACCTCCGGTCAATAATGAGAATTCTTCGATGGCTTTAAAAAATTAAATATATAATTATTAATAATTTAATAAACACCATGCTAATTATTTACAACGTTGTCAACAAATAAAATAATTTTATGGAAACATGAATATAAGGAGGGTTGGGAATACTATTAACAAGTTATCCACATTGGATACCCACCGCCTTGATCGACCTAAATATATTAATTAGAAACCGAAAGTCAAGTGAAAAGATGTTCATAAAATAACAAAGTGGGCCCGAAGGGGCCCACTTTGGAGGATCACTGTGAATTTTTTAAATACGTTTTATTTGCCGTTTCTAATCACCGCATGCGCTGCCGCAAAACGCGCGATAGGAACCCGGAATGGTGAGCAGCTGACATAATTCATACCAACTTGATGGCAGAATTCCACAGAACGGGGATCTCCGCCGTGCTCCCCGCATATACCCACTTTCAGATTCGCTCTCGTTGAACGGCCGCGTTCAATGCCCATTGAAACCAGCTGCCCGACACCACTTTGATCAAGTGACTGAAACGGATCATCGGGCAGAATTCTTTGTTGTACATAAATGGGCAGGAATGTGCCGGCATCATCCCGGCTGTAGCCAAATGTCATCTGGGTCAGATCATTGGTACCAAATGAGAAAAATTCGGCTTCTTCAGCCACTTCATTGGCTGTCAGCGCGGCTCTCGGGATTTCTATCATTGTCCCGACCATATAATGCACTTTGATACCTTCCTTCTTCATGACTTTTTCAGCGGTTTCAATGACCACCTTTTTCTGATTGGCAAGTTCAGCTTTGGTTCCGATAAGAGGAATCATGATTTCGGGAAAAACCTTGACACCTTTTTTGCTCACACGGCAGGCAGCTTCAATAATAGCCTGGGCCTGCATGGCCGTGATTTCAGGATAGGTGATACCAAGGCGGCAGCCGCGGTGGCCGAGCATGGGATTTAATTCATGAAGGCCTTGCACTTTTTCCTTGATGACTTTCACTGAAACACCGATTTCATCGGCCATTTCCTTCTGGGATACCGCATCCTGTGGCAGGAACTCATGAAGAGGCGGATCAAGCGTCCGGATGGTAACAGGCAGTCCGTCCATGGCTGTGAAAATGCCCATGAAATCCTTGCGCTGAAGAGGGAGAAGCTTTTGCAGGGCGGCTTTCCTCCCGGCTTCATCATCGGCAAGAATCATCATACGCATGGGGGTGATGCGGTCGGGACCGAAGAACATGTGTTCTGTCCGGCAAAGACCGATTCCTTCAGCACCAAAGCGGCGGGCTGTTCTGGCATCTGCAGGATTGTCCGCGTTGGTTCTCACGCCCAGCTTTCGGATTTTATCCGCCCAGGACATAAGCTTTTTGTAATTTTCGTTCTTTTCAGGATCTGCAGGCAGCAGGGAAATCGATCCTTTATAAACGATCCCCCTGGTACCGTTCAGGGAAATTACATCTCCTTCCCTGATTGTTTTTCCCTGCACGGACATTTGTTTTTTCGCCGTATCAATATTCAGGGCACCGCATCCGACGATACAGCATTTGCCCCAGCCGCGGGCGACAAGTGCAGCGTGACTGGTCATGCCTCCTTTGGCTGTCAGAATCGCTTTGGCAACCCGCATACCGTGAACATCTTCCGGGCTTGTTTCATCACGCACCAGAATGACATCTTTGCCCTTTTTTGCCCAGGCTTCTGCATCATCGGCGGTGAACACGACCTGTCCCATACCGCCGCCTGGACCGGCCGGCAGCCCCTTGGCCAGCACCAAAGCCAATTTCTCGGATTTGGGATCGAGCATGGGATGAAGCAGTTCATCCAGCTGGTCCGGTTTTACTCGGAGAATGGCTTCTTCTTTGGATATCGTGCCTTCTTTTTCCATTTCCACGGCCATGCGAATAGCAGCAACACCATTGCGCTTTCCGGTCCGGGTCTGAAGCATGTAGAGTTTCCCGTCCTGAATGGTGAATTCGATATCCTGCATATCATGGTAATGCTTCTCGAGTTTGTTCCGGATCGCTGCCAGTTCCTCATAGAGTGATGGCATCAATTCCTGAAGAGAAGGCAGTTTTTTCGATTCGGATGTTTTGGATTCTTCATTAATGGCCTGGGGTGTGCGCGTGCCCGCCACCACATCTTCACCCTGGGCATTGACAAGAAACTCCCCGTAGAACCGGTTCTCGCCTGTGGCCGGATCCCGGGTAAAAGCCACACCGGTCGCTGAAGTATCACCCATATTGCCGAAGACCATGGTCTGAACATTAACGGCAGTGCCCCATTCAGCGGGAATGCCTTCGATCCTTCTGTATGAGACGGCGCGTTTTCCATTCCAGGAACGGAAAACCGCGGATATGGCCCCCCATATCTGCTCATTGGGGTTGTCCGGAAAATCTTTTTTCAATACATCTTTGACTTTTTTCTTGAAAATTTTAACCAGCTTTTTCAGATCTTCCGTATCCAGGTCCGTATCCAGCTGAACGCCCTTGGCCTTCTTCATTTTGTGCATTTCCTGTTCCAGCTGATATCGTATGGCTTTCCCTTCAGCAGGTTCGATTCCTGCCGATTTTTCCATGACAACGTCAGAATACATCATAATCAAACGTCGGTAGGCATCATACACAAAACGTTCATTGCCGCTTTTCTCAATGAGACCAGGAATTGTTGATTCGGTAAGGCCGACATTCAGAACGGTTTCCATCATGCCCGGCATGGACTGCCTGGCCCCGGATCTCACAGAAAACAGCAGCGGATTTCCGGTATCGCCAAATTTTTGGCCCATCAGTTTTTCCACTTTGGACAAAGCCGCATTCACTTCTGATTTCAACTCAGCGGGATAGCTGCCATTATGCTTCATAAAATATGTACAGACATCGGTGGTGATGGTAAAGCCGGGCGGAACCGGAATGCCCAGGCGGGACATTTCCGCCAGATTGGCCCCCTTGCCGCCAAGCAGGTTTTTCATATCCGCTTTGCCGTCGGCTTTTCCGCCGCCAAAGGAATAGACATACTTCTTTGCCATAAAAATAACCTCCATTGGTTTTAACTGTCTTTGCAAGTTTCAAAAAAATATGCAAATTATATTTAATGTAAAAAATTAATGATCATTGAACAAATAAAAAAAATCACTGCACATTTAATGTGACGTTATACGCCTCGGGATTTCTCAGTATTTCTCTTGCACGGATAACCACGTTGTCTGTCCGTATCTGGTTTTCAACTTCGGCCCGCACACCGAAATATTTTGAGACAAGCTCTCTTTTCAGAATCTGACGAATATCATCGATGCTGTTGCGGAAGATTTTATCCTTGGTGTCCTGAAGAGCTTTCTGAAGATTTTCAATTTCATTCGCCAGATCGGCTCCGTAATCCATTTCTTCAACCTCCTCTTTCAGGGACACGAGCGCTTTTTCAATCGGATGTTCAAAACGGTAGTCCTGAGCATCCAGATATTCTCGGAAAGCGTCAAGAATATCGTCTGTGACTTCAAATTCAGGATCGGTAATCGTATTGGTATTTGCATACTGAACCGCAAAATTAAAAAAATGTGATTTACGGCGAAGATCGGCGGCAAGAGCGCTGATCATCTGGGGTTCGACATAGATATCGGGGGCAATGCCGCCGCCGCCGAATACGTGTCGCTTCTGATCTGTGAAAAATGTGATATTTGCATCTGCTTCGGTCGTATCGCTCCATGCCGAATACTGATGCCGCTGAATGCACCGGCCGCTGGGTGTATAGTATTTGGCAGTGGTCATTTTCAATGCGGATGTTTTCGAGAGCGGGATGACGGTCTGCACGAGTCCTTTTCCGAATGTCGTATCGCCGATGATGATGCCCCGGTCGTGATCCTGAACAGCACCTGCCACGATTTCCGATGCGGATGCGCTGAAGCGGTTGACAAGCACAGTAAGCGGACCGTTATAGAGAGGATCGCGCGTGGATAGATACTCTTCCACGGAATCGCTGGTTCTGCCGAGGCGGGATACAATGACAGCACTTTTTGGCAGAAAATAATCAGAAATTTCCACGGCCGTCTCCAGAACTCCTCCCGGGTTGCCCCTCAGATCCAGAATCAGGCTGCGCACAGGCAAAGCATTCAGTTCCATGATTGCTTCCTTGACTTCCCGGCCGGCCTTTTCTGAAAAATGGGTCAGGAGTATGTAACCGATACTATCTTCCAGCACTCCCGAATAGCGGATATCATCGATCTGGATCTTTTCCCGGATGAGTGAAAAATCGAGGGTTCCCGGTTCACCTTCCCGGTAAATGGTAAGGGTTACCTGGCTGCCCGCCGGGCCTCTGACTTTACGGGCGGTGCCCTCAAAACCCAGGGTGGATGTTGACTCACCATCGACTTTAATAATCCGGTCTCCCTCGCGTATTCCGGCGCGGGCCGCGGGTGTGCCGATAAAGGGCGGTTCCCCGACGGTCACCTGATTATCTCTGTACTGCAGGGTCAGCCCCACACCTTCATATTTGCCGCGTGTCATGATCTGAAGCTGAACATTGTCATCTTTTTCTATATAATTGGTGTACGGATCCAATGTGTTGAGCATACCGTCGATGGCGGCTTTTAAAAATTCATCGGTATCCACCTCATCCACATACCTGGCATAGACGTATTTATAGATCTGCGCAATAAGTTTGATGTTTTTATCGATGGATGCATAAACACCCGTGCTTTCTGCGGCATTGACCCAGAATAGGGCCACGATCATCAGGAAAAACAAAAACAGCATGCTGATCCATGAGCGGCGGTTTTTTTGCATAACGGTATTCCTCATTTGTGTGTGACCTTTTCTACTTTTCTCAATATTTTTAAAACATCCTCAAGGACATCTTGTTCCAGGCTTTTAACACTTTGTGTGCCATCCAGGATACGGATGCGGTTTGCTTCTTTGCCGGCCAGGGCATGATAACCCTGCTGTATACTGCGGAAAAAAGACGGATCCTGATTTTCCATGCGATCCGCCCGGTTTGCTTCTTTCCGTCTTCGCCGGAGAGAGACGGACCAGGGAATGTCAAAAACAAATGTTCTGTCCGGAACGACATTCTGGCATGCCAGACGGTTCAACGATTCAATGACCGGCAGGGAAAGGGCGCGTCCGTAACCCTGGTACGCTGTCGTCGAATCATAAAATCGGTCACAGATCACAACCTCCTTTCTTTCAAGGGCCGGGCATATGGCTTCATGAACCAGTTGTGCGCGGGCTGCCTCGTAAAGCAGCAACTCTGTGACAGATGTCATGGATATGTGGGTCCGGTCCAGCAGAATATCACGAATTTTTTCCGCAATGGCCGTGCTTCCCGGTTCCCTGAGAGATATGACAGGATACTGCAGGTCCGAAAGATTTTTGGCCAGCGCGCGGGCCTGGACGGATTTGCCCGATCCGTCAATGCCTTCGAATGTAAAAAAGACCCCTCTGGATATTGTTCTGGTTGTTCCGGTCAAAGGGATTGTCCTTTTGTTATCAATCGTAGTATTCGAGACCCAAATGGGTGATCAGATCTTCTCCACGCATGTATCGGAGTGTGTTTTTCAGTTTGATCAGCTGAATAAAAATATCATGCTCCGGATAAAGCCCTTCAGCCACCATGGGACTTTTAAAATAAAATGACAGCCACTCCTGGATTCCGCTCATGCCGCTTCGCTGGGCCAGGTCGATGAAAAGGGCCAGATCCAGGGCTACAGGTGCTGCCAGAATGCTGTCCCGGCAAAGGAAATTGACCTTGATCTGCATGGGATATCCCAGCCACCCGAAGATATCAAGATTGTCCCACGCTTCCTTGTTGTCTCCGATAGGAGGATAATAATTGATACGGACTTTATGATACAGGTCTCCATAGAGTTCCGGATATTTGTCTATCTGGAATATATAATCCAGGACGGATAGTTTTGTGACTTCCTTGGAACGAAAAGATTCGGGCTCATCCAGAACCAGGCCATCTCTGTTGCCGAGTATGTTTGTTGAAAACCAGCCCTTGACACCAAGCATTCTGGATTTGATACCTGGTGCCAGAATGGTTTTCATGAGGGTCTGACCGGTTTTAAAATCTTTTCCGGCAATCGGCACATTGTTTTCTCTGGCCAGGTCGATCAGAGCCGGTATGTCAATGCACATATGCGGAGCGCCGTTTACGAAGGGGTAACCGGAACGGATAGCTGCATATGCATATATCATGCTTGATGAAATGGCCTCATGCGAATCCCGGAGGCCCTGTTCGAAACTGTCGATGTTGTCCCAAACAGGGTGATGTTCCAGATAGATTTCTGTGCTTCCACACCAGATTACCACAATTCTGTTCACATGGTTTTCGGATTTAAACCGGGCCATATCGTCCATCAGGGCTTTGGCCAGGTCCATTTTCGTGGCGGCTTTCTTTTTATTGGGGCCGTCCAGGCGTTTTACATATTTCGCATCAAAAACGGCGGGCATGGGTTTGATTTCTGTAAGCGGTTCGCGTACTTTTCCGAGATCCTCTTTGGTCAATACACCGGCATGGATGGCCGCATCATAACTGTTGTCATCAAATATGTCCCAGCCTCCGAATACGATGTCTTTTAATTCCGCCAGAGGCACAAAATCCCTGATTCTGGGTACGCGGTCTTCTGTGCGCTTGCCGAGGCGAATGGTTGCCATCTGGGTCAGGGAACCGTAGGGTTGTGAGTGGCCATTGCGAATCAGCTCCACTCCCGCAATAAGGGTTGTACCGACGGCTCCCATACCGGGGAGCAGAATGCCCAACTTTCCCCGGGGTTTCTCAATTTCCACACCTTTTTTAATCAATTCGCGTCTCCGTAAAAGTTAATTACTTCAATGTTGTTTTAAGATTCGGTTCTTTTCATCCAAAACAATAATTTTGGGTTTCAGGGCGCGGGCTTCTGTTTCCTCAACATATCCATAAGAGAGAACAATGACCAGATCACCGACCTGGGCCATGCGCGCAATGGCTCCATTCATGATAATATCCCCCTGGTCACGGGGGCCGGGAATGGCATACGTTTCCGCTCTGGCGCCGTTTGAAATATTCAGCACCTGAACGCGTTCATAGGGTATCATGCCAACGGCGTTCATCAATGTTTCATCGATGGTGATGCTCCCTTCATAATGAAGATCTGCGGAAGTGACCCTGGCACGGTGAATTTTTGCCAGCAGCATGTGGCGCATCATGATAACGTCTCCTTGTGTTCCCTGTTTATGGCGTTATAATCATTTTTTTTCATGTCCTGATTTCTGATATATAAAATCCGCTGGACAGCCGTGAAGTTGGAGAAAATAGCGACAAACCATACAGCACCCGCAAATATATAGCGGTGAATCAACCCGCCGGCGGCAAGAAGAAGAACACGCTCGGGTCTTTGAAGGAAGCCGATTTTACATTCGAACGAAAGTGCCTCGGCCCTGGCCCGAACATAACTGACCATGAGTGATCCGCCGAGGGCTGCAGCCACAGCCACCGAAGATACATACCACTCCAGACGGAGAAAGTAAAAAGCCATTCCAAAATAATAAATCATTTCCGAGTAACGGTCCAGCGTCGAGTCGAACAGTGCTCCAAAACGGGTGACACGGCCGCTGGCACGGGCATAATTCCCGTCCAGTGTGTCGAAAAAACCTGCGGCCAGCAAGATGCATGCGGACAGTCTCAGGTCGCCGGCAGCCAGAATCAGAGCTGCGATGCAGCTGGTAATAAATCCCAGAATGGTAAATGTATTGGGATTGATATTTCCCTTGATGGCAATCCGGATCAGGGGACTTATCGCACGTGTATATCCCTTCATCAGCCATTCGGGGATCGGATCACGAAGGATGTCTTGCTTTTTTGTCATGGGCTCTTGTCTTTCCTTCAACCACCAGGACCAGTTCACCTTTTATGGCTTTCCGGCTGAACTGTTCCAGCACAGTGGTGATGGTTCCTCTTGTGATTTCTTCAAATTTTTTGGTCAGTTCACGGCAAACAGCAATGGACCGGTCTCCCAGAACATCATACAAATCTTTCAATGTACGAAGGAGTCGGTGGGGGGCTTCATATAATATGAGTGTCCTCGATTCTTCCTTCAGGGACAACAGCCGTGTTCTGCGTCCCTTTTTGACAGGAAGAAATCCCTCAAAAACAAAACGATCGGTTGGCAACCCCGACACACTCAGGGCGGTGATGGCTGCTGTCGGACCCGGTACAGCGATCACAGGGATGGCCAGTGCAATGGCTTCCCTGACCAGTCGAAATGCGGGATCTGAAATAGCCGGCGTACCGGCATCCGATACAACAGCCACGGACAAACCGTGCTGTAGCATGTGGATGAGCCGTGGGATTTGCCTCACTTTGTTGTGATCATGATAACTTTCCATCCGGTTTTTAATATCAAAATGTTTCAAAAGACGGCCTGTATAACGGGTATCTTCCGCTGCAATGAGATCGACCTCCCTGAGAATGCGAAGGGCCCGGTAAGAGATATCTTCCAGGTTGCCGATGGGCGTACTGACCAGATAGAGGAAAGAGATGTCTGTCGGTTGATTCAGAATCAGCAGATCCCCTGTTTATATATTGATGGATTTAAGCGCCTTTTCCAGGCGATTCAATGCCTGATCGGCATCAAGACGGCTTAAATCAAGGTGAGGCCGGAAACGGATGGATTGGGCACCACAAGTCAGACAGAGCAGGTTCTCTTTCAGGCAAGCTTTCCATAGAGCGGACCGGAGCGGCATTTGTACCGTGTCAAAGGAGATCAGCATGCCGCATCCCCGGGCATTGGTAATAACCGCCGGATACTGCCTGCAGAGATCCCGGATTCCTGAGAGAAGATATTGGCCGATTCTGGAGGCGTTCTCAACGAGTTTTTCTTTTTTTATAATTTCCAGTAAGAGGGTGCATCTCATCATATCTGCCGGATGACCGCCCCAGGTGGAATTGAGACGGTTCTTGCCCGTATCTGTGGTGCTGAAAACATGACCGTCGATACGGGCAAAAATATCGTAATTGGCCATAATGCCGCCGACTTGTGCTTTTTTAGCAAAAGCAATCAGATCGGGTCTGGCAGTTTCTCCGAAATGTTCATGCGCCCACATTTTGCCGGTGGTTCCAAAACCGGTCTGAACCTCATCATAGATAAGAAGGACATCGTATGCCCGTGTGATTTTTCGGAGAGCCACAAAGAAATCAACCGGAATATGCCTGTCTCCACCTTCACACTGGATGGGTTCGATTATAACCGCAGCAATGTCATCGGCTTTCCTGTCGAACAGTGCTTCGATTTCAGCCAGACATTTTTCATGGACTTTTTTTATGTCACCGGTGTTGCAAATGTGTCCATTTTCATCAAATTGCATCACAGGGGGATTGAAACGGTGCCAGCCCAGTTTCGGAAAGAACATGTATTTTCTGGGATCATTTGTATGCGTAAGGCTGAGTGTGTACCCGCTGCGGCCATGGAATGCCATTTCAAAACCGACGACGGACGTACCCAGGGGACGAAGATCTTCCCTGGGATCATCCGTTATTTTACCTTTCTGAATATTCAGACGTACTTTCCAGTCAAAAGCGGCTTTCAACGCATTTTCAACAGCCAGTGCTCCGCCGTCAATAAAAAACAGATGGTGCATGTAGGGTGGGACGGCGTTTTTTCGGAATGTGTCTACAAATTCGGCCAGCTCTGCCGTCCAGAAATCCGAAAGAGACGGACGAATCATTGCGATCCGCCCCATTTTGTTCAGAACCTCCCGGTCTCTGAGTACGGGGTGATCAAACCGGATTGGGCTGGTGCCGAAAAAGCCGCACATATCCAGGTATTCCTCACCGGAAAGATCCCGGAGATAAGAACCCCGCGATTTCCAGAGAACAGGAGAAATGGCCGTCCACCAGTCATCTTGAAGTCCGGCAGTACCTGCCGCCGGATCACCTGTGATTTTTTTTCTCAGCGCCTCTTTATTCATAACAAGTAAGATCTACCTTTTTATATTTTGGTACAGCTTAATATTGTAAAAAGAAAGAATGTAAAAGTCAAGATATTTGCAGGATGGTATAAATACAGGGGGATGTTTCCGGAAATGATCATCTCAGGTTCCTGGCGCCAGGTTGATGGTGGTATTAATACCAAAAGCCGTGATTTTTGTTTCACCGATTCGTGCATCTTTTCTGGCACCGAGCTCGAAGTAAATACCGCCTGTCACGGTACGAGTGAATGTGTAGGTCATTCTCGGTTCAAAAGACCAGTTGCTTGTTTTTGCCGTCTCCTGGAATTGTCCCGACGATTCCTTGCTCATCAGGGTGACGTTGTTGGTGCTTCTGAAAGTCAGGGAGAAGTCGATACGGTTATCCAGTTTTCCTTTCATAAACGGCAGTTTGATACCTCCGCGCTTTGAGTATTTGGCTGTCAGGTTGATATCGGAAGAGTTTTGCTTGGTCATGCTGCGGCCCTGCGCCATATTGATCTGAAGATCCTCAGACATCGAATACTGGAAATCAGCAGTAATTCCGGATTTGAAACTCATACTGACACCGACGAGTGGCCTGAAATCTCTGGTTGTTGCGATACGGGATGTATCATTTTGCGTTCCGTTCCAGGTTACCGTCTCTTTGCCTGAAAAGCCGTGGGAAAGAGAAACAGAGCGCATCAGACTGGACAGCAGGGGAAGTTTTTCAAGACCGCGCCAGCGGAAAGTCCAGTTGGGAAAGGGGACGGCCTTATTGCCGCTCAACAATGCAGAACGGGAGACACTGCCTGTATGCTGTGTCGAATGGCGTTCGTCGGAACTGAAAGTGTAGTCAATAGAAGCGGTTATCTGTGAAGTAATACTGACGCCTGTACCGATAGTAATTCGGTGATCCAGGGAAGTGGATGTGCGGTCCGCAGTCACATTTGGAGAAAAATTCACTTCCGGGTCCATCGAAAATCCCCATTGATATTTGGCCGAGGGGGTACCCAGAATGGCATAATGATTGGCGGATTTGTTATCCGAATAGGTCACCTTAACGGGATCTATTTTGCTTATCATCCTTCCGAGGAAACCGAGTGATGCCATGAAGGGGGACCCCTTTTTTTGATTCTTTTCGGACGGGGGTGTATCCGTATTGTTTTTAACAGGCTGCCGTGATACGCGCCGGGAGCGGGTCGAAACAGAACGGCCGGACCGGCTGGTCCCTTTGAATGACTGGACAAGCTTGCCCGGGTCCAGAGAGTTGGTGAATGTGATACCCGCCTTGACATTGGCGCTGGTTCCGGTCCCTTTGCTTTTCATTTGAAGGTTGTCGTTCCAGCGGTATGCGGTGTTGTAGCGCAATGATGTGCTGAACCAGTTGAAAATTTTGGGATTCAGATTAACGGACGCGTTTTGGTTGATGTTGATGCGTTCTCCCGGAAGCAGAAATTCTTCAAAAAGGGCGCTCCATTCGGTATGACGCATGTCTGTCTGGTCACTGCGTTTGTAATCGAAGCTCAGCATTTCAAAAGGCTGGAATTTGGTAGAGAAGTCCCGGTCGAATGTGGCAGTGGTATCCCGTTTGACCAGACCGGACCGTGTTTCGGAGTCGATGTTTCTGTCATTCCCGTTGAGACTCAGTGCGATGGAGGATGGCAGATAATAAAACCGGGTATCGGCAATTTTTTTAAGAAATCCGGTGCTTCCGACCCATTTAAATGGCTGAAAGTATATGTTGTTCCCAAGTGTCAGATTGTAACTGACAGATCCTTTAATACCCACGGTTTTGGAATAGAGTGTCTGCGAATTGCTCATATCATTCCGGGTATAGTTGAAGCTGGTCCGAAGAGGATCCACAAGATAGCGGATGAAAAAGTTGCGGGATTTGGTAACTTTAGAAAAGGAGACATTCAGCCCCTTTGTTTCGTTCAGGGACTGTAATTCCGTCAGTTGTTCATTCGTTGTGGTGCGTTCATTGATCAGAATATCCGTACCCGGTTTATATTTTGGGGTGGATACCGATTTGTTGAAAGTCACGTTTACCGGGATGGAGAGTCCCCAGCCGGGCGGCAGCATCCTGTGAACGGCAATATTGGCCGAAATACTTCCCGCTCTGGCATTGTCGCCTTTGCCAAAACGTTCATTGACGGTATGAAAGTCCGCATCTCTCCGGGTGTAATCTCCGGAAAATGTCAGGAAATCACTCAGTTTTACGGTGGTTGAAAAGCGCATGGCCATTCCCTTGTCCTTGCGGACATCGGAAAGGCGGAGTTCATCGAGCCAGATTTCACCTGTGAACAACTGTGTGCGGTGACGATTTTTCACACCGACGATCAGCCAGCGAATATTGGTCAGGGAGGGTTTGCCGCGAATGGTGATTTTCTGTCCGTTGATCCATTCGGAAATCGTGTCCTGTTCGGCCGCCATCATCAGTTTGAGCCGGCTCAAATCCTCAAAATCGACTTCGATATTATTGTCCCACCCCGGCCTGACCGGAATGCGTACTTCATAATAATTTTCATTCCGGGTATCGGAGCCCCATCGCAGGAAAAATTCAACGGTACTGGTGAAAGTGGAGTCTTCCATCTCCGGAGTAAAGTCGTCGGCAAATTCCCTGAATGCAGATGTATCCGCTGCGATACCACCGCCGTTGACAAACATTTTCAGCCGTTTGTAATTGATCAGGTCTTTGGGTTCATAAAACTGTTTTTCCGTAATGGCAGAGACGCCGGGTTCCAGATTGTTGATCCGGATGGAAAGAGATTGCTCTTTGGAACGGATTTTTTGAATGGGATCGATTTCTCCTTCCACGCCGGGAGGTTCGTAATATTCCGGGTTATCATGGGTGTTGACCACGGAAACGGTCATTTTGTTTTCCAAAGCTTCATCGAGAGAGAGATTGTAACTGGATGCATCTTCAAAGTAACCGGATGTGCCCGCCGCATCCAGTTCTTCATCCGTAAACAGGCCACGCAGTTTCCATTCGTTACCGACAAGATTGATCTCGGCGATTTGTACTTTATAGGGGAGAAGGCCGGATCCCGTACCATTTTTGAGGACGGATACACTGTCCATCCAGATCCGGATGTACTCAATGCGGGACCAGTCCGGTGATCCCACGATATTCCTGGGATTATCCAGCGGGATACGATAAAGTCTCCATCCTGCCGGATTTGTTTTTCCTCCGGCGATAAAGGATGTATCCGGGTGTTCCCCCAGGGTGAATATGAATTCGAAATAATCATTCCTTATATCCACATCGCCGTTGCGGTTTAAATCTTCGGTGTCTGGATATATGGCAATACCGGCGTTTTTATTGTTTTCGGTACCGTTTATTTTCAGAAATGTTTCCTGAATTTCTTCACCCGATTCATACATCCAGTCATCATAACTCCAGGGTTCATCAGGCTGTTTGACATTATCGTGATTCAGATCCCAGAAATCGTAGGGAGTGGCCACCCCATTTTCAATCCGGGCCGTTTCATGGGGGTAAAAAAGCTGGTCGGATGACCAGGGTGGATCCGTTCCGGCAACACCGTCGATGCCGGTATCCTCGTCTTCATCCAGGATGTCATTTCGGAATCCGAAACGTTTTTTGTCTTCCGTGCTGAGTTGATTATCAGGGATGATGTCTTCAGAAATCTGTCCGAGTTCAATGTGAAAACGGCAAGTCCTGTCGTCCTCATAGTCGGCATCAGCAAGTTTTTTTATCCAGATTTCCAGAAAACGGCTGTCCGTCTGATCGGCATATCCGGAAGAGAGGGCCTTTTGAATGCCTGCCCATGATGATTCCGGGCTTTCCAGGGTGTCCAGGGGGGTGTAGCGCAATTCAAGGACATGGGTTCTTGTGACACCGCCGTAATTGGTGGTCACTTCCCGGTTGGGCCATATTTCCTGAATGGACACCTGATTGAATGGATTGACATAATCCAGGCGTCCCTTTTTAGAAAGCATGGTCCGGGCATTTTCACCTGTGGATGGCGCGGAACTGGGAGTCCATCCGGTATAAATGACACTCAGAGAAATATCACGCCTGGAACCTTCGAAATCGTCCAGGTAGGCCACACCGTCATGATCACCGGTTGCCTCGTTGTTTAAGGGGTTGGGATTGGGCAGGATCTGGGCCACTTCTCCTTCGATAAGCACCCCGGAAGGACTGGATACATTGAGCAAAGGAATGGCATCCAGGGCTTTGGTTATGAGATTGGATTCAAACTGAATGCGTCCGTTAATGTCCCAGACAAGATTGCTCATGGGGCCGTCCTGTCCGATCCTGATGCGCCGGTCCAGGGTTTTCTGATTCATATAGAGCAGGGTGGCACCCAGAAAGGAACGGCTTGGTCCTTTCTCCCACAGGGTATATTCAGCCCGTGCGCCCATGAGAGAACGTTTGTCCATGGAGAACATTTGCTGACGCTCATATGTAATATCCAGATTGGCATTGGGTGCCGTTGCTTCTTCTTTGAGCAAAGTCAGCGTGCCGGAAAAATAATCGATGACATAATCGATGTCTTTTTGAAGTTTCATTCCATTGAGCAGCACTTCTTCCGAGTTTTCGATGACATTGATGCCAAGCTGCTTCACAGGATTGCTTCGCGAAGATTTCACTTCGAAATAGAATTTACTCTGCTGCCGGATATAGGTGTCATTGGTCGTATCATATATGGCAGATGTGCGAAGTGAAGCCATTTCCGGTGGAAAAGGAAAAGCGGCGTCACCGATGGGATCAAAGGGCCGGAGATTTGGAAATACAATTTCTCCTCTGGCCAGATTAATGATTGTGGGATCAATGTCTGCAATGTTATCCGGATTGGGATTCCCGTTCTGATCCACATTGTCCAGACCAAAAATATTAAGAAATCCTTTCG
>Ga0272442_10000821_pt1 | contig 48796 bp, 41 predicted proteins | sample SSMForm2O_FD_200262 | JGI IMG/M metagenome (GOLD analysis project Ga0272442, IMG submission 200262) | Marine sediment archaeal communities from Little Sippewissett salt marsh, Falmouth, MA, United States - SSM-Form-2O | ecosystem: Environmental > Aquatic > Marine > Wetlands > Sediment ... | reverse complement strand
CAGCGCAACCTCGAAGGACTGCGCCATATGAACCGCAAGCCCGACCTCTTGTATGTAATCGACCCGGACGTGGAGGCAAACGCCGTTCGCGAGGCAAACCTGATGGGAATTCCGGTCATCGCAATTGTCGATACGAACTGCGATCCGGATCCGATCGACCTTCTGATTCCGGGTAACGATGACGCCATTAAGGCTACGAAGCTGATTACGGCCCGCATTGCGGATGCTGTGCTGGAGGGACGCGAGGGGCGACAAGATGAACCCGAGAAGGCTCCCACGCCGGCTGATGCGGTGGCCGCAGAAGAAGAAAAGCCCGCTGAAGAGGCGACGGAGGCCGTGGCCGCCGAAAGCAATGCAGAAGAGGATACCGTCGTCAAGGCCGAAGCAGAACCGGTCGTCGCAGCAGCCAAGCAAGGCGAGGCAACCAACCAGAGCGAGGCAACCGAGCAGAGCGAGGCAACCGAGCAGAGCGAGACAGACGAGCAGAGCGAGACAGACGAGGACGCCGATGAACATTGAGACCTTGAAGCAGCTTCGTGACGAGACAGGCATCGGCATGATGGACTGCAAACGCGCGTTGGCCGAGGCAAACGGAGACATCGAACGTGCCAAGGAAATCCTCCGCGAGCAAGGCCTTGAGTTGATGGAGCAAATCGGCCGTGAAGCAAACGAAGGCCGCATCGTATCGTACGTCCATCACACGGGTAAAGTCGGCGTACTGGTCGAGATTTCCTGTAACACCGATTTTGCGGCAAACAGCGCGGACTTCGTACAGTTCGCCAACGATGTGGCATTGCACATCGCCAGCGAAGCGCCCACGTACGTGTCTCCCGAAGACGTGCCGGCCGACGTACTTGAGAAGGAAAACGCCGAGTTCCGCTCGCAGCTCGAGGAGCAGGGGAAGCCGGCCGAGATCATCGAGAAGGCACTTGAGGGTCGCGTCAAGCGCTTCTACCAGGATCAGTGCCTAACCAAGCAAGCGTTCGTCAAGAACCCGGAGGACACGATTGAGGACCTGCTCGCCGACCTTCGTACGAAGACCGGCGAGAACATCAGCATCAAGCAGTTTGCTCGTTTTGCAATCGAGGTTGCAGCATGCGCAGATGCCCTTCTCGCATCCTGCTAAAAGTCAGCGGCGAAGCATTCAAATCCGATGACGGCGCGCTTTCTCCCGAAGCATTTGCGCGTATGGCGGGGAAAATCGCGCCGCTTCCTTTGGAGACAGCTATCGTCGTCGGAGGAGGAAACATCCTCCGTGGCGCGCAAGCACCGTGGATCGATCGCGTTGAAGCGGACACGGTCGGCATGCTCGCCACGGTGATCAACGCAATGGTCCTTCGTACCGCGCTCGAGGCAACCGGCAGAAACACGATTGTGCAATCCGCCGTGCAGGTTGAGGGTCTTTCCCCCATCTCCATTCGGGACGCAACAGCGGCTCTCGCACGCGGAGACGTTGTGATTTTTGCGGGCGGAACCGGAAGTCCGTTCGTATCGACCGATACCGCGGCCGCAATCCGTGCGGTGGCGATCCATGCCGATCTTCTAGCCAAGGCATCCAACGTGTCGGGCGTGTACGACAGCGATCCGGCAACGAACGCCAACGCGCAACGGATCGCCGACCTAACGTACGCGGACTTCCTGGCAAACCGCTACGGTGTCATGGATCAGGTCTCGGTAGAGATCTGCCGCGAACACAACCTTCCGATCGAGGTCTTCGCATGGGATCGCCCGGGCGTGTTGGACAATCTCGCACAGGGGACCCGCGTCGGGACGCGCATCAGCGGCTAGCCGAAACTACACATTCAACCACTTAAGGAGATCGCTGAACCGTCGCTTCACCTCTTCTCGTAGTTCTTGCGTGAAACCGTTAACCTGTACGCGAAGCGCCGCAGCCCGTGCCTCGGCCATCAGGTCAACGTCGCGGATCAGGTCCACCGCACGAAGCTGTGTCAAGAACCCATGTTGCTGTGTCCCAAGAAGGTCACCCGGCCCCCGAATCCTCAGATCCTCCTCTGCAATCGAAAACCCATCATCATGTGCCGAGAAGGCGGTGAGGCGCCGTTCGGCCTCCTCTGTCCCTGCATCAGCGACTGCAATGCAAACGGCCGGCTGTCCGGCTCGCCCGATCCGCCCACGCAGCTGGTGAAGCTGCGCCAATCCGAACCGGTCGGCATGCTCGATGACCATGAAGTCCGCATCGAGTACGTCAATGCCGACCTCAATTACCGTAGTCGCAACGAGCAACTGCGCTTCGCCACTGCGGAATCGACCCATCGCCGCCGATCGCTCCTTGGCCGGCATTCGACCGTGAGCCAAGGCGATCCCTACGTTCGGGTAGCGTCCTTGCAGTTCCTCAAAAGCCTGCACGGCTGCCTTGGCATCCACGTTCTCCGACTCCTCGACCAGCGGCAGCACGAAGAACCCTTTCCGGCCCGCCCCCAGCATCTCCTCGACGTCCCGTAGAACCGCCTTTCGCTGCCGTTCCGAGACCCACGTTGTCGTTCGCTGCCGAGCGCCCAATGGAAACTCGTCGAGCGTGGAGACATCGAACTCTCCGTACAGCGTCATTGCGATCGTTCGCGGGATCGGCGTCGCGCTCATGATCAGCAAGTCGACGCTTTCTCCCTTCTCCTCCACCGACGAGCGCTGAGCCACCCCAAAGCGGTGCTGTTCATCGATGATGACCAATCCGAGCGATTGGAACGCCACCGTATCCTGGATCAATGCGTGCGTTCCAATGACGAGATCAACGATACCGGAAGTCATGTCGTCCCGTATCGACGCCTTATCCTTCGTCGTTCCGGTAAGGAGGACCGTACGAACGGGCAGCCCCTCGAGAAGCCGCTCCAACCCGATCGCATGTTGCTCCGCCAGCAGCTCGGTCGGTGCCATGAACGCAACCTGGAACCCCGCGTCAATCGCCCGCAATGCGGCGACAATCGCCACAATCGTCTTTCCGGATCCGACATCGCCCTGCAGCAAGCGGCGCATTTGGACCGGCTGTCCCATGTCGGACTCAATCTCAGCAAGCGCTTCCCGCTGCGACTGCGTCAGTGAGAACGGAAGTCCAGCGAGGAATGTGCTCGCAATCTTGCTTTCCTGCGCGATGTGGCACACGCCGGGCGTTGCGCTCACGGTGTCCAGAAGCCCTAGATACAGCAGGAACAACTCCTCAAACGCCAGACTTCTCCGCGCGCGGTCGAACGCCTCCGGCGTCTCCGGACGGTGCATCGCCACGATTGCCTCGGTGCTCGGTAGCATCCCCGCATCGCATCGCACCTCGCCGGGAACAATGTCCGGCAGATCTCCCTGCAGAGCCTCAATCTGCCGGTGGATGAGCGTACGCAAGTACCGGTCGGTAATCCCTTCGGTCGCCGGATAGATCGGCACAATGCGCCCGACTTCTACGCCTTCTCCCTCCGGTTCCCACACGGGGGATCGAATCTGAAGCTCTCCCCGCGAGTACTCGACCGTGCCGTATAGATCGATTCGATCTCCACGCTTGATCTGCTTCGCCAGCCAAGGCTGATTGAACCACACCGCGTACAGAAAGCCGGTCCCGTCGCCGACCGCCACCTTGACAACACTCATCCCGCGCCGGATCCGCCGTTCACTGACCGCCATCACCTCTCCGCGAATCGAGACGCTGTCCCCGGACTTCGCCGCTCGAACCGCGACGAACCGAGACCGATCCTCCAGCGCTCGAGGCAGGTAGTGCAGCAGATCCTCCACCGTGGCGATTCCCAGGCGCTGAAGCGCGCTCGCCCGTTTCTCTCCGACACCCTTCACAAAGCGGATCGGTGAGCGCACGTCGACCGGATCGCGCGCGGCAACGTCTCTTGGACCGGCGAGATGCTTGCGCAATGCGGCGACGACCTTCTCCCGCTCTGCGGCGACGAGTTTGCAGTACCCGGCCACGAGAGATGCGGCGTCGGGGACGGCTCTGCGGACATAGGCCTCCAGCCCGCACGTCACCGCGCGATCGGCGTACCCTGTTGACTCCTCAAGCTCGAGGATCTTCTGGAGAGCAGGTTGTGAAGTGCTGTTCCCTTGTAGCATTGCGTGCTCAACTTTATAATGCCGGCGCGGGACAAACAAGGGAGAGCCATGGATATACAGACGCTGGGAGACTCGGTCCTTCGTCAGCGCGCAGCCGCTGTAGACGAAGTCACACCGGAGATTCGCACCCTCTGCGAGCAAATGGTTCAGGCGATGGTTCGGGCCGACGGCGTAGGCCTGGCGGCTCCTCAGATTGGTGCCTCGAAACGAGTCATCGTCCTCGATGTCGATGGCGAATTCCACGTTCTCATCAATCCGGAACTCGTCGAAACCTCCGGAGATCTCGAACAGTCGATCGAAGGCTGCCTCAGCGTTCCGGGTGTCGCCGCATCGGTTGCGCGGCGAACGAAGGCCACAGTCCGAGGCACAACGCTGGACGGCGAAACTGTCCAGGTCACCGGCGAGGGATTGCTCGCCCGCGCGATCCAGCATGAGATGGACCATCTGGACGGCCGGCTGTTCCTCGACCACCTCTCACCGGTCAAGCGACAGAGCTTGCTCAAGGCGTACAAACGCGGTCGAACGGACTCCGGCGAATGAGAGTCGTCTTCTTCGGCACGTCATCGTTCGCCTGTCCCGCGCTCGAGGCACTGACCGCTCACCACGATGTCTGCCTCGTGATTACGCAGCCTGACCGCCCGCGAGGGAGGCATCACAACACGTGCACGCCGTGCGCGACAAGCTCCCAGGCCGCGAAGCACGGCCTACCGACCGTCTGCCCCGAGCGCATCAACGAGCCCGACGCCATCAAGCGGTTGAGGGCTGCCAATGCGGACGTCTTTGTCGTGGCAGCGTACGGCCAATTGCTACATCGCTCCGTGTTCGCGATCCCGTCGCACGGGACGATCAACATCCATGCCTCGTTGCTTCCTGCGTACCGCGGCGCCGCGCCGGTGCACTGGGCGATCATTCACGGGGAAACGGAAACCGGTATCACAACGTTCTTCATCAACGAAGGGATGGACACCGGCGAGATGCTCGTGCAACAGTCCCTGACCATCGATCCGGACGAAACCGCTGGGGCATTGGAGAAGCGGCTCGCGGTGCTCGGTAGCCGCGTGATCCTCGATACGCTGGCCGGCATCGAGAACGGCACGGTAGCCCCCGTCGCGCAGCCGGCCGACGGGGTATCGCTTGCACCTCGCCTCACACGGGATGTCTGCCGTCTGGACTGGACACAGTCTGCGCAGGATATCCACAATCGCGTACGCGGAACGGCTCCGCGTCCGGGTGCGTGGACCGTTCTAGGCGATGAACGTATCAAGATCCACGAATCGGCTCTCACCGAAATCGCCGTAGGAGTCCATGCGCCAGGCGACATCGTTCTTCGCGAAACCGGCAGGCTTCTGGTCGCCTGCCGAGACGAGCTCGTAGAAATCCGGGCGATCCAGCGCGAAGGGCGCGGACGAGTTGACGGAAAAGCCTTCCTGAACGGCCTGCGTGGAAGTGCAACGTTTGCCTCTTCCTAGGTCGTCCGGGGGTTCAACACAACGGCACCCGATGCGTTCGGTTTCCGCTCCAGCACAATCCGCGTTAGGACCCGGAAGACGATCTCCACCGTGTTATGCACAGTCCCCGCCACGAGGTGTCCGCCCAAGACCGCGCCGTTTCTCGCGGCAACAGCCACGTGGCAGTGCACGGCGGGCCGCCCATCGCGAACGCCGATTGTCCCTTGCATGGAGAGAAGCTCCCGCGGATCGTCAGCCTCGATCGCCTCATACGTCTCGCCGTTCCAGTACGCAAGCCGAGTCGACCGCAGCATGCCAATGCCGCCGACAATCACGGCGGACTCGACATCGCGGAGGGCGTGGAGCGCTGCAACCAGATCTTCGCCGTCTTCCAATCGCAGAATGAGGTCGTTCTCTTCCCGCGCTTCGATCATTCAATCACCTCCCGGATTCTACCGAGGCAGCGGACGGCGAGCGAGTTGAAGCCCGAGTCACCGTATTCTATGCTCCGAGCGGTATGACGGCGCAAAACGACGCACGGTGGATGTTCGAGCAGCTGACGGCGCACTTCGGGCCGGTCCGCTTACCGATAGCGGATCCGGTGGACACGCTGATTCTCACCATCTTGTCGCAGAACACGACCGATACGAATCGCGATCGCGCGTACGCTGCACTCACAAAGCGGTTTCCGGCGCTGGAAACAGTCCTTGCCGCAGAGACGGCGGAACTGGAGAACACGATCCGTGTCGCCGGGTTGCAGCAGCAGAAGGCTCGCGCGATTCAAGGCGCCGTCCGGCGAATTCTCGACGCATCCGGACGGATGTCGCTCGACCTTCTCCGACCGATGGCGACCGACGATGCAATGTCATGGCTGCTCGAGCTCCCCGGTGTCGGCGCGAAGACCGCCGGGATCGTCGTGCTGTTCGCTCTACGCAAACCGTATTTCCCGATCGATACGCACATCCGGCGGGTCCTCAGCCGTGTCGGGCTTCTGCACAAGGGGCACGATCCGCATCGCGCGATGAACGACATCCTTCCCGCGGACGTTCCGATGATGATCGGCCTCCATCTCCACACGATCCGTCTTGGGCGTACAATCTGTCGGCCCCGGCGGCCGGACTGCCCGGCGTGTCCGCTTCGGAAGCGGTGTGCATACCGGAAGCAGACGGAATCACCGAAGACCAGGAAAGGGAACACGCAGTGAACATCATGGAACTTGCCGAAACGATTGGAGCACGCCTCACGGAAGAGAAGAAAACTCTCGCCGTCGCGGAGTCGTGTACCGGCGGAGATCTTTCCCACGCGTTGTCCGCTCTTCCGGGCGCATCTGCATACTTCCTCGGAGGCGTCATTGCATACCACAACGACGTCAAGGTGAGCCTCCTCGGCGTACCGTCCGCCACAATTTCCCGCTTCGGGGCCGTCAGTGAGGAAACTGCTCTGGCCATGGCGTCCGGATGCCGGACACGTTTCGATTGCAGTGTAGCTGTTGCGATCACGGGAATCGCGGGCCCATCGGGTGGTACGCCCGAGAAACCCGTCGGTCTTGTCTTTATCGCCGCCGCAACCGCAGGTCAGACTTGCAGCAGGCGACTCTCACTAACAGGGAGTCGTAACACGATCCGGAACGACGCGGCAGTCGCCGCACTAACCCTTGCGCGGTCCATGCTGGACGAAGCCGAGGCGGAGAGTCATCGTTCGTCCTTGAACGAGCAAGACGCTGCAAGCTAGACTTCCGTCATGTCGAGGTCCGGGAGGAGTCTACGGTTTCTTGTTTCCGTCGCTATCGGGGCCGGGATTCTCGCCGCCGTGCTGTACTACGTCGGCTGGCGAAGAACGCTTGGCGAAATGGCGAACCTCGGCACCGACGGCATTTTGACAGTCATCGCGAACGTCACGCTGACCGTTTCACTGTGGGTTGTGTCCTGGTGGATTCTCCTTCGCTCGTACGGGATCATCGTCCCGTTCCGCCGCGTCGTCGGCGCGCGTCTCAGCGGCCACGCCGTCACCTACTTGACACCCACGCTGTATTTCGGCGGCGAGCCCGTCCGCGCCCTGATGATCTCGGGCTCCTCCTCCGCGCCGACAACCCGCATATTCGCCACGATCATCGTCGAGCGCTTCATCAGCGGAGTCAGCATGATCCTGTTCATCATCGTCGGATCGTTCTATGCGCTACTGAGTCCTGTGATATCAAGCCACGACAAGCGCGTATACTTGTTCGGGATCGCGTTCATCACCTTCTGGATTCTCATCGGCCTGGTGAACTTTGCCGGCAACCTGAAATGGATCAGCCGGATCATCCGTTCTCTAGGGCGGGTCTTCTCTCGTTGGCAGCGGAGCCTCGAGCGAGCCGCGGACAAGGTGTCGGAAACCGAGGACGAGGTTCACTACGCGTTTACCCGGCACTGGAGAGCAACTGCCGTAGTGCTGGGCACACAGACTCTGGCCGCCGCACTTGTGTTCATCCGTCCGCAGATCTTCTTCTTCTTCGCATCGAGCACGACGTTCACGTTCCCACAGCTGTCCGTTCTGTTCATGCTCAACGTTCTGCTCTCCATTCTCCTCTGGATTACACCCGGGGGACTTGGAACCAGTGAGGCCGGCCTCATCGGCATCTTCCATCTGATTGTCCCGCGGATTACCAGCGAGGGCGTTGTTGCCTACTCGCTCGTGTACAAGTTTGCCGAGATGATCTTCGTCGGAATCGGGCTGTACTACCTGATCAATCGCGGAGTCGCGCGCATCAGCCGTCGCAAGACGCTGTCAAGCCGCAGCCAGGATACAGGCTCCGGCTCAGATGGAGATCGGCCTCTAGCACCAGATTGAAGAGCGGACTGCCGTATCGGATTCGCCAATGCTAAGCAAACGGTCGAAACTCGCGACCGCCGAGCGTTCCCGCACCGAGCAGCCCCACCAGACCGCCCAGTACGATGCCGAGGACCACTACCAGCACGCCCGTCTGAGCCACCGCACCCCATTGCACCACGCCCAGGAAACCCGCGCCCGCTACGGTAATCACATGCGCAACGGCGCCAATCAGTACAAGCAGGAACGCCGCCAGAAATCCAAGCAACACACCAAGAAGGACGATCGGCTGCACCAATGTGCGCTCTGACACGCCGGACAGTCGCAACAGGCGAATCTCACGCGCAAACGCGCGGAGAAGCGCCCGGAACCCATACCGTGCGGATAGAAGACAACCGGCGAGCCCGAGCGCAAGGATCGCAAGAAGGCCGATTCGCAGTGCCCCGGGAAGAGGGATGCCGTTGAGATTGGCAAACTCCGCCGCCGGGCCCTCCACGCGAACAACGCCATCCATTGCAAGAAGCTCCTCGCTCAGTCGATCGAGCACCTCCGCCGACACTGCGTTGATCAGAAGCCGCGGACCCGTCTCGCCGGGCAGAACGTCCTCCGCGAAACGAAGGGTGACACTTCGCACATCGCTTCGCGCTCGAACCTCAAGATAGAAATCGTCGATCGCCGAAGACGAGAGCTGCGCCGACAAGATGACGAGAACCTCACTATCCGCATACGCCGTGGCATCATCAGCCGCCGTCGTACTCAGCAAGAGGAACGACATCGCCGCGAGGAAGATAAGGATCGACACGCCGACCAGGGTCAAGTAGAGCGCGGTGCGGGCTCGGATGGCCCCGAGCATCTCGCGGAACAACAGGAAGAACGGGTTCACGCCGGGATCACCGCCCCATCTGCAAGGAGAAGCTCTCTTTCCGCGGATAGCGTAGGCATCGTCGCGCGGCCGGTCACAAGCACGGTCCGGCCGATCGTGTTAAGCCGACGCAGCAACTGACAGATCTCCGCCTGCTGCTGCGATTCGAGTCCGTCCAGCGGGTCGTCGAGCAGCACGAGCAGCGGGTCATCGCACAACGAGAGAGCGATACCGAGCCGAAGCCGATCGGCGGACGAGAGCATCTCCGCATCCTCTCCTTGTTGCTGGAGAAGCGCGCACGTCTCCAACGCGAACAACGCTTTCTCCTCGGCCTGCTCCTGAAAGTTACCCAGGAGCCGCAGCTTGAACAACAGGTTTCCCATCACCGTCCTGGGAAGTGGGACAAACCCCTGCGGCAGAAGACCGATTCGACGCTGCAGATCCAACGTCTTCTGCCGACTCAGGCGTGTCACATTCCGGCCGTAGACAAGAATCTGCCCCTGCTGAGGCGGAACGTGCGCGCTGAGAAGCCCCAGCAGCAATGTCTTCCCGGACAGCGGCGGACCGTACAGATAGACAAGCTCTCCTTGGTCGACGTGCAGATGAACGTCATCGAGAACCTTGATTCCATCTTCCGTCGAGAAGTGCAGTTCGGAAACCTGAATCATGAGGGACACCGTGCCACCACAAACCGATCCTTCCCCGTTAGATCCGGCTGTACGCCGATTTCGACCAAACCCGCACCGGCCATCAATTCGGAAACCCTACTCCCCTGATCGTGACCGACCTCGAAGACAACGATCCCCTCCGGCGCGAGGTGCGTCGGAACCTTCTCCATTAGGTTGCGGATTTGCACAAGGCCGTCCGGTCCACCGTTGAGTGCCACCTGCGGTTCGTGGTCGCGAACCTCCGGGGATAGTCCATCCAGCTGATCTTCCGGAACATACGGCGGATTCGACACAACGAGATCATAGCACCCGTCGATGGACGAGAACCAGTCACTCTCAACAAAGCGGATTCGCTCCGCCACACCGTTCAATTCGGCATTCTCCATCGCAAGATGTAGTGCTCCTGAGGAGATGTCCGTCGCCGTCACCTCCGCTTCCGGCAGGTATCGAGCAAGACAGATCGAGATCACACCACTGCCGGTCCCCAGGTCGAGGCAACGAGTCGGCCGATCCCGCGGAATCATCCGCATGATGTGGTCCAGCAGTTCCTCGGTTTCCGGTCGAGGAACAAGCGCATCCGAACGAACACGGAAGCGAAGACCGTAGAACGTAACCTCACCGATGATGTGTTGTAATGGTGTTCCCGAACGTCTTTCCGTGATCGCAGAGCGATACGCCTCGCGCTCGTCTTGCGTCAGCGGCTTGTCCGGCGAAAGGTACAGATGGAGCCGATCGGCCCCGAGTGTATGGGCGAGAAGAATCTCGGCTTCGAGGCGCGGCTGAGCAATCCCTGCTCCCTCGAAGTATCCACGGGTCCAATTCAAGACCTCCCGAATGGTCCATTCGGTAGCCAGTGGTGACCCCCCCCATCCGCGTCGGGCAATCGCCCGATTATTCAATACACAATAGCGAAATCTTGTAGTGAAAGCAAGACCGCAATATACTTTTCCGGCCGGAAGATGGAGACGTGTTGCTCATCTTCCGGATCGCCGGAGGTGAGCCATGCGGATTCTCGTCCTGGTCGTTCTTGCGTCTGCATTGGTCGGGGCGGCAACAGCTTCTGTGTACTCTCTGTGCCCCAGCGTAGGCTCAATACCCGCTACTGCCACGAATCCATTGATCGGTCTGGCTCTTGGGGGCTCTCTCGCCGGCGTGGTGCTTCTTCTATGGCGATGGTTCTCCCCACACCTTGCGCGAGACGGGGCGGAGATTCGTGTCGTCAACGGGCTACTTGTCGGACTCGCAGGAGCGGTACTCGGCGGGGTTGTCTGTCTTGCCGTCCATATAGCGTTTCCAGAGGCCAAACCGGGGGTCTGGGTTCTCCAAGGGTCGATTCTTCTTGTATCGACGGGTCTCGGGATCAGGGCCGGCGCATCGCTCCGCGCCCCGCTGCTCCGCTTGCAGACGTATGCTGGGCGCGTAACCGAGACACCGCGGCAAGCACACTGCCCGCAAAACAAGATTCTTGACACCAGCGTAATCATCGACGGCCGGCTCGCGGATTTGCTTCAGACTGGATGTATTGAAGGAGACGTTGTAGTACCGGAGTTCGTTCTCAGCGAATTGCAGAGCATTGCCGGCTCGTCCAACAGCCTTCGCCGAAGGAAGGGACGCCGCGGACTGGAGACGCTCCGTCAGCTCATGGAAGACGAATCCGTGAGTCTCCGAGTCACAACACAGGACTACCCCGACATCCATGAGGTCGATCGCAAGTTGATCCACTTGGCAAAGGAACAGCGTGCCGCACTGCTGACGACCGACTACAATCTGAATCGCGTCGCGCAGGTTGAGGGCGTACGGACCCTCAACATCAACGAGTTGGCAAGCGCCGTGAAGCTTCGATCCCTCCCCGGAGAGGAGTTCGACCTTCAGGTCATCGATCGCGGCGAAGACATCAACCAGGGTGTTGGCTACCTCGACGACGGCACAATGGTAGTTGTCGAGAACGGACGTCGCCACATCGGGCGGACAATCCGGACCACGGTGAAGAGCACCCTGCAAACAGAGGCCGGGCGAATGCTGTTCGTCGAGCCGGCCGGGGAGAAAGAGACGATGGGAACGATGAAATCCAACTACAGAAGAGCTTTCTATGGAGTCGTTTGTGCTGGTGTGGGTACGCTGTTGCTGGCTGCGGCGGGGTGTACTCTACTCGGTGGGGGCGAAAGCGTTGAGCTCACATACTGGGAGCCGGCGCTGTCCCCCGACGGTACAACGCTCGTCTATGAATCGCCGGTTGACGATCAACTCGAGTTGTATACGCAAGACGTCGCCACGGGAACGACACGCCGCTTGACGGAGAATGACGGAGACGACTTCTCGGCCATCTGGTCGCCGGATGGAACTGCGATCGTGTTTGCATCGGGACGTGATGACAACTACGACATCTACGTGTTGCTGATCGATGACCTGACGATGACCCGTGTCACGACGGACGAGGCAAGCGACATCAATCCGTTTTGGGGGAACGATGGCCGGATCTACTTCAACTCCGATCGGACCGATACCTGGGAGTTGTATTCGGTCAACCCCGACGGAACGGACCTGGCACGGATTACGGGGACAGCGTCCGGGAGCTAGGGTGAACGTCTCCGCCGTTGTACTCGCAGCCGGAGAGGGACGCCGTGTCGGAGGCGACCGAAACAAGATCTTCCTTCCCGTCGGTGGCCGGCCGCTTCTCACAAGAACAATCGAGCAGCTCGCATGTACGGAGCGGTTCTCCGAATTCATCCTGGTCGTACGCCACGGAGAGGAAGCGCAGGTACGAGCCATTCTTCCCCCTCTTGTCGCTCCATGCCGTATCGTCCCCGGAGGCGCCGTCCGCCGGGATTCCTCTCTCGCCGGGGTCACCGCAGCGGCGGGTGACCTCGTTCTGATTCACGACGCAGCTCGACCGTTTGCCTCGAAGAGGCTCATCGAACAGATCATCGCGGGAGCGATACGGTACGGCGCGTGTGTGCCTGCACTTCCCATACCCGATACGCTCCGCCACGCATCCGGTGACGTGCTGCGTGTGGACATCGTCGATCGGAGCAACCTGTACGCGATGCAGACGCCGCAGGGATTCAACCGAGAGTTAATCAAGCGATGTCTGACCGCCCACCTCGGCAATCTGCCCGACGACGCCGCCGCTGCTCTCGCCGAAGACGCGCCAGTACACTTCATTCGCGGCGATCTGCTGAACCTGAAAATCACGTCGGCAGGTGACTTTGCGGTCGCCGACCGCATCATCCAACTGGGCTTCGAATAGCGGGACAGGTCACGGCGTACGCTCGCCTGATGCGTTGTCGAACTTCGATGTTCACGCTAGAATGCCTCAACCTGTGTTTCTGCAAGGAGGCATGCATGATGAGAAGCAAGACCGGTTGGTTGGTCCTTGGGGTGGTGATGTGTCTCTCGTTCGCCGGAGTCGCAGCGAACAGTTGGGTATATCCGGCCGCCTATCCTACGGCGGACTATGCGATTTGGTTCATGGACAATACCACGGAAGTCGATGTGACTGGCCTTCGCATCGAGTTCGACCAAGAAGTAACGATCGTCTATTCGTTCGCTCTTGGTGGAGACATTCTCCTGTACGGAGAGGAAACCAGCACGTCGTTCGACTTCGTCGGCGGGCTTGTTCCCTACGGAAACCTGACGCTCTACGTTGAGCCAGTGGATGCTCTTCCGACCTACGTCGCATGGCTGTACGGGGAGAAACCGGTTGGGTCGCCGTACTTCACGACCGTCGAGAAACTCGGCTATCTCCTGGCTCAGGGAATCGTCCACCTTCGTGAGAACAATCCGGAGACGCTCATCGCGGGGTTCACGCAGTTCTTCGCCGACAACGCCGCGTACCTCGAAGGCCTTTCGCAATCGCTTGGCATGTCGCTCGCCGACTCGCTGATGCCGATTATCATGACATCGCCTGTCGACGGAATCGAGAACTTCTTCAGCACGATCCTGGGGATGTTGGGGGTTACAACACTCGAAAGCGTCCTCCAGGGGGATCTGAATTGGAGCGCCCTACTCGCAATGCTGGGCCTCTAGTCTGACAGCGCGAACAGACAAGGAGAATAGGATGCGGGGAGGCGGTCATCGCCTCCCCGCGCAGTTTCTTGGGGCAGGAGCGCTCGCGTCGATCTACGTTGTCTGCGACTCGTGCAGCAATCGAACCACGCCGACCGGATCCAGCGGGTACCGAACCGGATGCGTCCCCGTCGCATGTCCCACGGCGCAGGCGACTGCGGCGTGAGCGGCCATTAACGGAACCTCACCGATTCCCTTCATTCCGTACGGGCCCGCGTCGAACGCCGCCTCGACGAAGTCGACTGCCGGTGCGCTCGGCACATCGCGCACTGTCGGAAGGCGATACGTTGTCAGACCGTTGACGACGAGGCGACCGTCGCGTTGCGGAATGTCCTCCATCAACGCAAACCCGATGCCTTGTGCCACACCACCTTGCACCTGTCCTACGGCGAGCGTCCGGTTGAGAATAGTGCCCGAGTCGTGGACAGCGACGTAATCCACCACCGTCGTTTCACCGGTGGCAGCATCGCACTCGACCTCTGCGATGTGCGTAGCGTAGGCATAGACTGGGTACGCGTCGCCCAGCCCCGTTCTCGGATCCCAGCTGACCGGCTCGGTTGACGCCCAGCCCTCGACCGCCGGATCGAGGTTCCGCATCCAAAACTCGCTTGCGATTCGCTTCCACTCTTTGGGAATCGCAGTCGGCGCAATCCCGAGGTCGTCGGCTACGCGAGCGACCCGTTCGTTCAGCTTTCGGGCCGCGTCGAGAACCGCCAGGCTGCTCATCATCGTTCCACGCGATGCGACCGTCGGACCGCTGTCGGGGACGCGAGTCGTATCGATCGGCGCGATGTGCACCTGATCTATCGGGATGGCGAGAGCCGCAGCGGCGACTTGCTGAACCGCTGTTGTCAGCCCCTGACCCATCTCCACCGTACCGATCGCTACCGCGACGGATCCGTCGAACTCGAGCTTCATCGTGGCACCGGCCTTGTCGAGGAACGGGGCCTTGCCTCCGAGTCCGACGCCGTACATCACCGTCGCGACACCGACGCCGCGCTTCCGTTCTTCGTGTTGTCGATTGAATCCCGCCACCCGTTCCAGACGATCGTGCCACTCGGCGAGAACGGCGGCTCGCTCCAGCGTCTCCGCTGCACCAACACTGCCGGTGAGCGCGTGATCCGTCGATGTGCGGTCCCCTTCGTGAAGAACGTTTCGGCGACGCAGTTCAAGACGATCCATGCCCAGGCGATCCGCCAGCCGATCCATCTGCGCCTCGTGCGGGAAAATCACTTGCGGTGAGCCGAATCCTCGAAACGCCCCGTTGGGAACCGTGTTCGTCGCCACTGAGCGGGCGTTGACGCGAACATTCGGAACCCGATACGGTCCGGCCGCCGTCACGAGGCTTCGCCACAGCACGGCCGATGACAGCGTCTGATACGCGCCGGCGTTCAACGTGATCTGTACGTCGACCGCCGTGATCGTGCCGTCTTGGCGAGCCGCGGTCCGGTAGCGGACGTGTGCCGGATGCCGCTTGCTCGTCGTGCTGATATCTTCCGCGCGGTCGTACACCAACTTCACCGGTCGTCGTACCTCAAGCGCCATCAATGCCGCCAACGAGCAGACGAGAGACGGGACGTCCTCTTTTCCGCCGAACGCTCCACCCGTCGACGCTTGGATCACGCGTACCTTGGACATCGGACGGTCCACGACACGCGCCACGGCTTTCTGAACATAGAACGGGCACTGCATCGATCCGTAGATCGTCAGCGCTCCGCCCTCATCCGGAATCGCAATCGCTCCTTGCGGCTCGATGTACGCGTGCTCCTGATATCCCGTATCGTATTCCGCCTCTAGAACCACATCAGCGGCCGCGAATGCCGGATCCACGTTTCCTTTGCGGAGATTCATCTCGTTAAACAGGTTCCCGCCGCCCTCGGCCGCTCTGGGATCGCGAACGATTGCCGGGGCATCCGGCGCAAGTGCGGCAAGCGGATCGCTCACCACCGTAAGCAGGTCGTACGAGATGGCAACCCGCTGTGCAGCGTTCCGGGCGGCACGGCGGGTTTCCGCCACAATCAATGCAATGGGCTCGCCGACGTAGCGAACAGTCCCGTCGGCAAGCGCCGGCTGATCGTCGTACACCACCGACACCACATTCTCGCCCGGGATATCCTCTGCTGTGATCAGAGCGACGAATCCGGGCTCGTCGCGCGCGGACGACGCATCGATATCCGCCACCCGCGCGTGTGGCTGTTCGCTTCGTACAACGGCGCCGTACAGCATGCCCGGAAACGTAAGGTCATCGACGTATCGCGCTTCGCCGCGGACCTTGTCCACGGCATCCGGTCGCGGCACGCCTTTCCCGATCAACTCCGGGCTGAAATCCGACATGCTACAGCCGACCTCCCATCGAAAGGGTCATGATCGCCTTCTGTGTATGGAGACGATTCTCCGCCTGGTCGTAGATCCACGAGCGGTTGTTGTCGCACACCTCGGGCGACGCCTCGTGACCACGATCAACCGGCATACACTGGAGCAGATATCCCGGATCGGCCAACGCTTGCTTCTCGGCCGTGTAGCACCAATCCTTGTGCTGCAAAGCGATCTCGTGCTCCTTCTCCTTGCCGATCGCATACCGGTCCTTGGTGAACCAGTTTCGTGGGAACACGACGGTTGCGCCCGCAAGCGCCTTGTCGAGGTCGTTTTCCACCGTAAACCGGCCGTCGGACGCGGCAGCCAAATCGCGGCACTGCTTCATCACGATGGGATCCATGTCGTACTCCGGCGGGTGGGCGACTACCACGTCCATCCCATACATCGAAGAGATCAATGCCGTTCCTTGAACGGAACACAGTCCGCGAATCCACGGCGTGTAGGCCCACATGATGACGATCTTCTTTCCCTTGACGTCGCCGCCCAGCTTTTCGTGCATCGTGTAGATGTCCGTCAGCGATTGGCAGGGATGGTTAATATCCGAGGCCATGTTGATGATCGGGACTTCCGTATGCTCGGCGAACTTGCGCATCACCTCGTCGCCGAAACCGTAGTGATCGATCGCATCGTCAAGCAGGCGAATCCCGATGCCATCGCAGAATCGCTCCATCGCCTTGGCGGTGTCCTTCACCGTCTCCCCGGCGCCCGGCTTATCCTCGAGTGACAGCCGCATCGTCGACGGATTGATGAACTGCGCGTGGCCGCCCAACTGCGTCATCCCCGTCTCGAACGACATTCGCGTTCGCGTGGATCCTGCGAAGAACATCATTGCAAACGTCTTGTCTTCGAGCGTCCGGTGCGGCTTCCGGCTGTAATAGGCGACCTTCAGTTGGTCGGTGACCTTCATCGCGATGTCGTACTCCTCGCGCGTCCAGTCGACCTCACTGATCAGGTCGCGCCCGGCTAGATCGAACCAACTCATGCTTTCCTCCTAGCCCATAATCAGGGCCATCATGCCCTTCTGCGCGTGCAGACGATTCGCCGCCTCCTCGATGATCACGGAGTTCGGTCCGTCGATCACGTCGTCGGTAACCTCCATGTCTCGATCGGCGGGCAAGCAGTGCATGTAGATCGCGTCGTTCGTCAGCGCCATCTTCTCCTGCGTGCAGATCCAGTCTTTGTTCGCCTCGAAGACTGGCTTGGCCTTCGCCTCATCCATCAGCCCGGATCCGTCAGTCGGCTGAACCGTCCATGCCTTCGGATATACAACGTGCGCATCCCGAAACGACGTATCCATGTCGTGACTGATTGCGAACGACCCGCCGTTCTTCTTGGCAAACCCCTTCGTCGCGCTCAGGACTTCGGGATCGAGGTCGAGCCCCTCCGGATGAGCAAGAACGACATCCATTCCCATCATCGCCGCCGAGATGATCGCCGACTGCGGCACGGCCAGCGGCTTCGCGACCGAGCCGGAGTATGCCCAACTCATGACGAACTTCTTGCCCTGCAGGTTATGTCCAAGCTTCTCCTGCATCGTCATCACGTCGGCCAGTGCCTGGCACGGATGGTACTTGTCGTCCTCCATGTTGATTACCGGAACCTTGGACCACTCCGCGAATTCACGAACGATGCGATCGCCTTTCCCGTACTTCCAACCGGTCGGCTTGCCGTAGATACGAATCGCAATCGCGTCGCCCATCTCTGCCAAAACGCGTGCAACGTCGCTGATCCGTTCGGTCGAGTAGGCGACCTCTTCCCCTTTGAGTGCCGGCGTGTACACCGCGCCCGGCTGCAGAAAGTGGGCGTGCCCTCCGAGTTGCGTCATCCCGGCCTCAAACGAGTTTCGCGTGCGCAGGCTGGTGTTGTAGAACAGCATGTGCAGCGTTTGATCCGCCAGAACCTTGTGCGGTTCCCGCCGAATGAACTTGCGCTTTAGGTCGTGCGCCGTATCGAGGATTGCCTCGATTTCGTCGCGAGAGAAGTCGAGCCACGTAATAAAGTCACGGCCGCGAAGCGTTGTGTTTGACATCGTACTGCCTCCTTGAAACGGTTTCCTCGTGTCTTATTCCTTGACGATTGTCGTTCCGGCACGTCCTCTGAGCGCATCGTACGCCTTATCAAGCGACGTGATGATCGCCCGTTCGCCGCCGGCTTCGACAAATCGAACGGCCGCGCGTACCTTCGGCTCCATCGAGCCCTTGGCGAAATGACCTTCGGCGCCGTATGCCTTGGCCTCGGCGACCGTCATCTTGTCCAGTCGGATCTCCTCCGGCTTCTTGTAGTGCAGGCGCACGCTGTCAACATCCGTTAGCACTATGAAGATCGACGCCCCGACATCCACGGCCAAGCGCTCGCCTGCCAGATCCTTGTCGATGACGGCATCCACCCCGGCGAGCGTCTTCCCGTTGCTGAGCACCGGAATGCCGCCTCCACCCGACGCAATGACGATTGAGCGTGCGTCAACCAGTTGCCGGATCGCTGTTTTCTCGTAGATGCTGATCGGATCCGGCGACGGGACGACACGGCGCCAGCCGCGGCCGGCGTCTTCTCGTACGTCGTACCCCTTCTCATCAGCCAGCGTCTTGGCTTGCTGCTCGTCGTAGAACGGACCGACGGGCTTCGTCGGATTGGCAAACGCGGGGTCGTCCTTGTCCACCACCACCTGCGTGATGACTGTGGCAACCGGAATCTGCCCATGGCCTCGCTCGGCGAGGATGTTCCCCAAGCTCTGCTGGATCATCAGGCCGATCAGTCCCTGGCTTTCGGCTCCACAGACGAACAGCGGCATCGGTGCCGCGACATCCTTCCCAACCTCGTTCTGAAGCAGGATGTTCCCTACCTGCGGGCCATTCCCGTGGGTCACCACGATCTTGTACGCTCCCGATTCCACCATGTTCGCCAATTGCTCGCACGTAACGTGAACGTTCGCCATTTGCTCCTCGAACGTTCCTCGCTGCCCAGGCTGAAGAATGGCGTTTCCTCCAAGAGCGACAACGACCAGCTTCTTCTCCGCGTTCATCCGATCACCTTTCCATCTTCTTGTTCGTTCACCGTCGAGTTCCAACGGACCTCAAAATGAATACACTCGGACGCTACGCCGTCCGAGCGCCCCCTTTTCTACGTTTCCCAGATCTCACGCATCCGCGACCAGTGCTCGACCATCCGCTCATGGGCGGTCGATTGGTCTCCGGCGACAACCGCGTCCAGGATTTCACGGTGCAACGCTACAACCTGCATGAGGTCGTCCACGTTTCGAAGGTAGTAATGCCGAGTGAACTCCTTATAGACCCGCTGATCCATCGTCTGCACCAACGGGCGCAAAGCTGCCGATACGAGCGGGTTCCCTGAAGCCTCCGCAAGAGCCTGATGAAACGCCTTGTCCGCCTGGAAGTACGCGTCGAAATCGTTGTTCGCCGCATGCTTCGCCATGTCGTCGAGGACGTGCGCAAGCTGCTCCGCCTGCTCGGAAGACGCTTTCACCGCCACCAAGGCGGCGACCGGGGGCTCGAGCACCTCGCGCGCTTCCATTACCTCGAGGCAGCCGGCCTCGCACTCGATCATGTGTAGTGTTCCGTCTTCCTCGACCGCCGTCGGCGCTCGCAGAACGTAGTTCCCACTTCCCGGGCGAGACTCGATAATCTCCATCGCCTGCAGTGCCGACAGCGCCTCGCGTATCGACGGACGGCTGATCCCCATCTGTTCAGCCAGTTCAAATTCGGACGGAAGCTTGCTCCCCACTGCGTAGTCGCCGCGCTGAATCGCTTCGACAATCTGCTCCGCCGCCACAGCGGACACCTTTCGCGGCCGCACTCTCTCAAACGTCACTTGGGATCATCCTTTCCGTATCCTGTCAAGCTGTATGATAGGTTGCCGAAGCTGTGATTACAAGGCGGTTTCCGACCTATGTCACCTCGCCAGGAACGCCGCACGGAACGAATCGCCCGCGCCCCGGCTGCGCCTGAATCTCCTCGGCCTTGACAATGACGTCGCCCCGTGAGACGGTCGCCGCCACGCGCCCGCGGAGCTGTCGCCCTTCGTACGGGGAGAAGTCGGTGTGCATATGAAGGCCGGTCGCGGCAATGGTCCAATCGCTGTCCGGATCGAATACGACAAGGTCGGCGTCCGAGCCGACTTCAACGGCTCCCTTCGTCGGATACAACCCATATCGTTGCGCTGGGCCCTGCGACAGGAGCCGTGGGATGTCCGTCAGCGCCAGCCGCCCGCCAGCGACGCCCTCGGAGTACAGAAGAGGGAGCAGCGTCTCCACACCCGGCAGCCCGTACGGCAGGTCGAGGAACGACCCACGCCACGTCTTCTGCTCTCGAGTGAACGCGCAATGGTCCGTCGCCACGAACGCGATGTCCCGGCTGCGCAAACCCGTCCACAGTGCCTCGTTGTCCGCTTCGGTACGCAACGCCGGCGCCGCCGAGAACAAGTGTCCTTCGTCGCCATCGTATGCAGTCTTCGTAAGCACGAGATATTGCGGACAGGTTTCCGCCGTAAGCTGCGCGCCCCAAGAAACCCACGCACGGAGTGCCTCAAGCCCGAGCGCCGACGAAAGGTGAACGATGTGCACACGGCACCCTGCCTGACGGGCGATTCGTCCAACCTGGGATACGGAAGACTGCTCGCATGCCGCGGGTCGCGCCTCCGGCAGGGCCGACATTTCCGCAAATCGCTCGCGCGGAAACCGCCCGACGATGGAGTCAATCAACCCCTCGTCCTCGCAGTGCACCAGCGCCAATGCATCAAGCTGAGCCAACGCCGAGAACGCCGCCTTCATCGTCGGCGGCGTGCTACGCCGTCCCGACGCACCGTATGCGGTGTAGAACTTGAAGCTCGTCACGCCGAGTTCGCACGCCTCGCGAAACTCCGCCTCCCGGCCAGCGTGCCATCCGACGACCTCTCCGTGAAGGGCAACGTCGATGACGGATTCCGACAGCTCCGCCTTCCGACGATCGATCGCTTCGGGAATCGAGTGTTCCGGCGCACCGACGGTAAAATCGATCAACGTCGTCACGCCGCCGAATGCCGCCGCAATGGATCCGGTCCGGAAGTCATCGTTGGACATGGTGCCGGAAACCGGCAGTGCCATGTGCGTATGTGCGTCGATCACGCCGGGAAGAACGAGCTTTCCGGTAGCATCGAGCTCGTGACGCCCCGTGACGTGCTCTGAGACCTCGACTATCGTCTCCCCATCCACGCCGATGTCGGCGGAAAATGCCGCATACGGGGTAACGACCATCCCTCCGCGAACCGCTAGATCATGCATAGAATATGCCCTTCTGTACGCTCTTCTTGCGAACCGGTCAGACAGCATGATAGCATTGCCCCCACACGGACACAACGACAAGCGTGCTCCCGAGGAGGGGCTATGATCGATTTAACGAGAAACGAAGAGCGTTTGGAACGTACGGCACAGCGTGCCCGCGAGCGGGGAATCATCGTTCCAACGTTCGCACAGATGCGCAACCCTCAGCAGATCCCGGGTCCCATTGTCGAGAAGCTTGCGGAGATTGGGCTGTGGGATCTGCATCCGCTCAACCTGTTCCGGATTACGTGGAAGAACGAGCCGACGGCACACGGCGGCGGATTCGACGGGGTCAACTACCTGGAATTCCCGCCGGAATTGACGGGTGTCCGGGCGCGTATCATCGCCCTCGTCGGGAAGTGGTTTCCCACCGGAGCGCACAAGGTCGGCGCCACATTCGGCTGTCTGGTTCCCCGTCTTGTCACGGGCCAGTTCGATCCCACGTTCCACAAGGCCGTTTGGCCAAGTACCGGCAACTACTGCCGCGGCGGCGCCTACGACGCGAATCTCCTCGCGTGCGAGTCGATCGCGATTCTTCCGGAAGAGATGTCACGCGAACGATTCGATTGGCTCGCAAAAGTCGCCGGCGAGGTCATTGCGACACCCGGATGCGAATCGAACGTTTGGGAGATCTTCCAGAAGTGCAAGGAACTCCAGGCCACACGCGACAACGTGATGATCTTCAACCAGTTCGACGAGTTCGGCAATCATCTGTGGCACTACGATGTCACCGGACACGCGATGGAAGAGGTCCTTGCGCGAGAGCTGGGAGACGCAGAGTACGCCGGTGTTGTGCTCACGTCGGGATCTTCGGGGACGATGGGGTGCGGCGACTACCTGAAAGAGCGATTCCCGCGAAGCAAACTCGTCGTCAGCGAGGCGCTTCAGTGCCCGACACTGCTGGAAAACGGGTTCGGCGGGCACCGCATTGAGGGGATCGGCGACAAGCACGTCCCGTGGATTCACAACGTCCGCAATACCGACATGGTCGTGGCAATCGACGATGAAGACACGATGTCCCTCGTCCGGCTGTTCAACGAGGACGAAGGACGTCGCTACCTGCAGTCCCGCGGCGTTGCGACACAACTCGTCGAGCAGCTTGACCTCCTCGGAATCTCCGGAATCGCAAACCTTCTGTCGGCAATCAAGTTCGCCAAGTACTACGAACTCGATAGCTCGGACGTGGTTCTCACCGTGTTGACGGACTCGATGGAGCTGTACCAAAGCCGCCTTGCGGAGATGCACGAAGCGCACGGGCCGTACAGCGAAACGGACGCAGCAGTCGATTACGAGGCACACCTTCTCGGGATGAAGACCGACGCAACCCTCGAGCTGGGCTACCGAGAACGCAAGCGAATCCACAACCTGAAGTACTACACGTGGATCGAGCAGATGGGGCGCTCCGCCGAGGAACTCGATGCGCAATGGTATGACTTCCCCGAGTACTGGGACCGCGTCCATCGACTTGTAGACGACATCGACGTACAGATCGAGGCGTTCAACGACCGTGTCGGTCTGCTGGAGGATCTTGCGGGATGACACCGCTTCCGGGTCCGCCGCGCGAGTACGAGATTGTCGAGCGTGTGCTCTCGCAGGTGCGATCCAAGTCTCGAGCGCCGATCCTCGTAAGCGGACCGATCGGCAGCGGGAAAACATGGTCCGTGGAGCGCGCCACAGCGATTCTTCGCAGCCAGGGACTTACGGTGGGCGGTGTACTGGCGCTTCGTGTACTGCGCGGTGCGCAGACGATCGGCTACCGCGTTCGCGATCTCGCCGACGGCGGCGAACAGGATCTTGCAGCATTGCAGCCGCCGGGCGTCCCGATCGGGCGGTTCTTCCTCTCGCCCGATGGGTTGGCCTTTGCTCGACGTGCAATCGACCGTGCAATCGGCACGTCGGACGTCGTCGTCGTCGATGAAATCGGCCGACTCGAGCTGGCGGGAGAGGGACATGCGAAGTCCGTTCGAGACGCGATCACATCATCGGCTGTGCCGTTACTCGTCGTTCGCGACGACTTCGTAGACGATGTCATTCGATCGTTCTCCCTATCCTCGGCGATCGTCGTCCACGTCGGGCCGAACGAGGCCGTGGACGATGCGCAACCTGCACCTCGCGCTGTGCCGGCGATCCTGTGGGACATCGTCGATTCGATCTCCTTTCCGCTTCTCGTCACACAGGGAAGCGACGGCTATCCGCACTCCCGCCCGATGCGCGTCCTCGAGCGAGACGGCACGGCGATCTGGTTCGCTACGTCGCGTGCGTCGACCAAGGTGCACCAGATTGCAACCGACTCCCACGTTGCACTCCTGTTCGTCGACTCACGGCGGTTCAACTACGTCTGTCTCCACGGGAGAGCTGCCGTCGTAGACGACGAGAAACACGCAGCCGCTCTGTGGCGCGACGACTGGCGCGATGATTGGCCCGACGGGCCCGATGATCCGGACTTCGCCATCCTCCGAATCGACGCCGTCAGCGCCCACTATACGCGTGGGTTCACGGCGGAAACCGGATCTGTGGATCTCTGACCGCCGCCTTGCGCTTCACGTACATCTGCGGATAGGCTAGGGGGCGTTCCGGGGCACTACACAGCAACATTCGGAGGTTCTCCTGATGCAGTGGGTAATGTTGGCAATCGGTCTCCTTGTGGGCGCCGTGGTCGGTGCCGTCGTGATGCAAGCCCGCCACCACTCAAAGACCGAGAACCTGCGGATCCGCCTCACACAGTTGGAGAGCGAGCGGCAGGCCAACGAGGACAAGCTTGCCTGGACCGAACGCGCCAAAGAAGAACTGCGCGAGGCGTTCACCGCCCTGGCAAGCAAGAGCCTGTCGGACAACTCTCAGCAGTACCTGGTGCAAGCGCAGCGGGAGCTCAAGACGCTCGTCGATCCGCTCACCCAATCGCTGGACAAGATGGATCAGAATGTCCGATCCATTGAGAGCAAGCGCGAAGGCGCGTACCAGAAACTCGGCGAGCAACTTCGATCGCTGGGCGATGCACAAAAGGATCTCCGCCAATCGACAACACGGCTCGAGCAATCGTTGCGCTCTTCCACGGCGCGGGGCCGGTGGGGCGAGCTGCAACTTCGCCGTGTCGTTGAGCTTGCGGGAATGACGAAGCACGTAGACTTCTACGAGCAAGTCTCCGGAGAGCAAGGTCGACCGGACATGATCGTTCAGCTGCCGAACGGAGGGATTATCCCGATAGACGCGAAAGCGCCGGCCGCCTCGTACTTGAGCGCGATGGAATCAGAAGGTGAAGCGCGCACTCAGAAGCTTGTCGAGCACGCCAAAGCACTGCGGTCCCGCGTTCAAGCACTCTCGAAGAAGGCCTACATGGAGCAATTCGAAACGGCTCCCGAAATCGTTGTATTGTTTGTGCCGTTCGAGTCTGCCCTGTCAGCCGCTTTCGAACAGGATGCGTCACTCCTTGAGTACGGTATTAGTCAGCGGATCCTTGTCGCCTCGCCGGTGACGCTCCTTGCACTACTCCGCTCCGCTGCTTTTGGGTGGCAGCAGTATCACATCGAGGAGAACGCACGCTCGATTGCAGATCAAGGACGAGAGCTCTATGCACGCTTTCTAAACGTCGTCAAGCCGTTCGCCGACGTAGGCGAGAAGCTCCGGCGGGCAGTCGATTCCTACAACCAATCCATCGGCTCGATGGAGTCCCGTCTCATCCCGGCACTGCGACGACTCAAGGACTCGACTGCAGCACCTGAGGAACTCCCCCAGCCCGAGCCGATCGACCGTCAGGCACGGCTCCCGCTGGACGGCAGCGACCGTTAGACGTCACGCGTTTCCGACAGACTGACCCCAGCTTCGTTCGACGTAGCGGGAGAGATTCCGGATACTCAGACGCATGAAGCGTGGAGGACTTGGAATCGGCATTGGCGTAGTGGCTGTCGCCGTCGTGGCCATCGGTGTGTCCGTTCTGCTGGAGCGGAGCACGGCGGGCGAACGGGCGGACGACGGCCGCGTCGTCGTCGTTCTCGACGCAGGACACGGCGGGTCCGACCCGGGGGCAATACACGGCGGCGTAGAAGAGGCAGACGTCAACCTCGACCTCCTGCACTACGTGATCGCGCTCATCGAAGCGGATGGCCGCATGCGCGCCATCGCAACGCGCACCACGGACGTGTACTTGGAACTGAAAGAGCGCACCGCCGTCGCAAACGACGTAGACGCGGAACTGTACCTATCGATCCACTGCAACGCGTCGGTGGCATATCCCGAGGCAGCAGGCGTTCTCACGCTGGTCTCCGACACCGTCACGTCGGGAGATGCCAGCTGGCAGTTTGCGGAGATCCTCCAGGGAGCCGTGACGAGTGCCACAGGCGCCCGAGACCGGGGCGTCTGTACGCAGGAACTCTACATGCACCGTGCGACGATGCCAGCCGCGCTGATCGAGGTCGGCTTTCTCACCAACGAGGCAGAACGCGTGATGCTCGTCGATCCGGCGTACCAGCAAGTCATTGCGCAAGGAATCTACGAGGGAATCGTCGCGTACTTTACGTACATCGATCCGAGCTTCTAGCAGCGCACAGACGATCGGACGCCTACAGATGCCGCTGCGCCACCATCACTTCGATCAGGTCGGAAAGGTCCTCCGCGCGGTCGGAGAACTTCACGAGCGATTTGATGAATCCGTAGACCTGAAGCTTGCGCGCCAGCTCGATGTCCTGCTTGAATAGCGCCTTGCCCGCCTTGCGCTCCAGATGGTCGACGTCACCCTCCAGGCTCTCGATCGTTCGCGTGTGCTCCACCGTATGTTTCATATCGGCGAACAACGCATCCACGGCCGCCCGGACCTCCGCGAAAATCGTTCCCGAAATGTCCGCGATCTCCAGCAACATGGGGCCAATCCCCTCCGGGATCTCAATGCGCTGGATGAGTAAGTAGTCGAGCGTCCCCTCCGCTGCGTTTGCGAGACGATCAACCTGTTCGATGAGTTCTAGGATGTCTTTGCGGGCGTTCGGCAGCAGCGATCCGGCGAGCAGGTGATTCTCAATCCGGCGCCGCGCATCGTCGGCTCTTCCCTCCGCGCGATGGGTTTCCAGTGCACGTTCGCTCGCCGTCTCGACATCTCCATCCACCAAGTAAGCACGGATCGACTCGAGGAACAGCCGGACCGTCCCCTCGACGAGCTCCAGATGCTCGTGTACGAGAGCCTGCACTTCTTTCTGTCTGCGTCCCAGCATGTCGATGTCCCCCTTCATCCCCAGCCGTCTCGTCCGCACCGCCAGCGTACCGGCGATCTCACACCAGATCAACCGGTTTACGGGAGTCATGGATCCGTTTTGTCCTCTTGTCCGCACCGCCACTTGAGAACGCCGCGCCGCGACCATACGATGACAGATGTACGACACGCTGCGAGGGAGAATCCCGTGCCAAATCCGCGGATCCGCGTTCTAATAACCGATCTGGACAACACGCTGTACGACTGGCTCTCGCTCTGGTATCACCCGTTCTCCGCCATGCTGTCCACCTTGGTTGAGCAAAGCGGCGTGTCCCGAGATGTCCTCGAACGTGAGATCAAGACGGTGTTCGAGCAACGCGGCACCACGGAGTACACGTTTCTGATCCAGGATCTCCCGTCGCTCCAAGCGCAGCATCCGAAGCAGGATCTCTTGACCGTATACCGCGATGCAGTCGACGCATTCTGCCGTGAGCGCACCCGCCACATGACGCTCTACCCAACGGTGGCAGCCACCTTGTCAACGCTGAAGGAGCGCAGATGCTTGCTCGTCGGTCACACAGGATCTCCTGCATACGCCGCCAACTACCGAATTCGCAAGCTCGGTTTGGATAGGCTGCTTGATGTTCTGTACTCCGCCCCCGACCACGAGTTCCCCCGCGGCGTGTCTCGAGCACAGGTCAGGCGATACGATGACGCCCACTACCGTCTGCACCACACGGAGCAGCGAATCCTACAACCACATGAGCGAAAACCGCAGCCGGACGGGCTGCGGCGCATTCTCGGCGACATCGGCGCCCGCACCGAAGACTGTCTGTACATCGGCGACAACCTGTTCCTCGACATTCAGACCGCAACCGACGCCGGGATGGCTGCAGCATGGGCGAAGTACGGGACGGTGTGCGAGCGCGCCGAGTACGAGTTGCTCCGCGCGGTTACCCACTGGTCGGATGAAGACGTTGACCGCGAGCGAACGATGCAGGAAGCCGACGTGCCGCCGACCGTCGTCTGCGAACACTCGTTCTCCGAGATCTTGGGTGCGTTCTCGTTCGAGCGTTTCGCAGGATAGCCAACGACGCGCGACTAGAGCTCGAATTCAGCGAGGACCGGGGCGTGATCTGAGGGTTTCTCGCGGGCCCGCATTTCAAGGTCGATCCACGCGGCGTTGGACTTCTCCGCCAGCGGCGCCGTCGCCAGAATGTGATCGACACGCCAGCCGGTTCCTCGCTCGACACCATTCTTCGCTCGGTAGTCGTAGAAGGAGAACTGCCCTTCGTCCGGAACGTGCTTCCGAAAGACGTCGACCAATCCCCAGGCCTTGACGTGCTCCATCGCGTCGGTGACTTCCGGATTGAAACAGACGTGTCCTTTGAGCCGCTTCGGGTTGTACACATCGATCGGCTCGGGCGCGACGTTGAGATCCCCCAGCCAGATCAGTGGCTCGTCCGGAGAGAATCGCTGGTCGAGATACGCCCGCAGGCGGGCCAGCCATTCGAGTTTGTACGCGTACATCTCATGATCCCGCGATCGGCCCTGCGGGACGTATGTGTTGACGATCGTGACCCCGCCAACCTTCGCGCAGATCAGCCGGGAGCGATCCTTCGGCTCGTCGTTGAACCCGAATCGAGCCGCGCGCACCAGGTGGCGAGAGAGAATGGCAACCCCGTTGTACGACTTCTGCCCGCAGAACGCCATGTCGTATCCCGCATCGCGGAGCTCGATCGCCGGGAAGTCGTTGTCCTGGACCTTTGTCTCCTGCAAGCAAACGACATCCGGGTGAACAGCGTCGAGCCACTCGAGCAGCAACGGCAATCGAACGCGGATTGAGTTGATGTTGTACGTCGCCACCGTCAGCTTCATTGCCCCTCCTTGCGCTACGGGGCAATGATGCCGGAAAACGTCGACACGTCCAAGCCTTCCTCGCGCAGACGTTCGACGTAGGGATTGATTCCGATTGCATCGGATGCAATGTGTCCCGTTACGAGGAGGTTCTTCGCGTCTCCGTACTCTGCACGGAGCTTCGCGGCGTCCTCCGGACGGCAGTGGATGTATACAACCGTGTCCACACCGTGATCGAAGTACGCCTTCGCTACCGGATACCCGCCGTTTGTTCCCGCACCGTGCGACATCACGGCGCGTCCGATCGGGTTCTCGGGGCGACCGACGCGCAACTCGATCTCGGTGTCGGCGTTCCGAAACTCGCCGAACGACTCTCGGAGATGGTCGGCCAGCTGCGTCGTCGTGCTCTCCGGCGGCATCTGCCGAATCGCCGCCGCCAATCGGCGACGGCCGATCTCGTCAAGCGGCGTATGGATGTTCAGATACGGCAGATCGAGTAACCGGGCCACCGATGGGGCGTGATCGTAGTTCTGCATCGATGCGAGCACGCGCCGGGATTCGACCGTTTCCGCCATGACTTCCTGCGCAATCTCCGACGGAACGCCCTGCCCAACCATTTGATCGACGTGGCGAAGAAGCACCTCGTGGTAATGGAGCATTGACCGACCGGCACTCGGGTGGTGACCGATGACGCAATCAAACCCCAGACTCTTGGCGAGCATCAGCTCCGCTTGTTTCACGTCGATCCCGATCAGTACGCGTTGGACCGCCGCGCCCGGGTAATGAATTGCGCTGTCTCCCGGAATCTCGTCTAGACCGGCCATCTCTAATGCAAGCTGCATCAACGTATCGGTATTCACGATCCTCCTTCTTTACGGATCCGGGAACGTAGCCAACGGCGTGAAGTCGGCCAGATTCGACCCGCCGACAAACTCCCGCAGGATCGACGTGTCCGGAATGCCCTCCGTTCCACACGGAGTTAACCACTGCAGAAGCGCCAGCAGCCGGTCCGCCTCGATGCGCACCTTGGGGTCGCGGATCTGCCACAACAGCGGCTCCGCCAATGGCTTCAGCGCCGCCAACTCATACACCAATGCGGAGTTGAACATCGCATCGACATTCTCCTGATACGGGAAGATGTTCTCCGCTTCGCCACGGCGCACGTTCGGCCACATCTCAATCGTCTCCCGCGCCGAATGCCCCCGGTTGTACGCGTCGCGGACGATGCGCCGCAGAAGCCTCGTGTCGGTCGTAGAGATGCGATTGTGGATGTCCAGATTCAGTTGCGTCAGCGCGGATACGAACACACGAAAACAGCTTCCCGAAATCTTTTCGTCGAGCAGCGTTGGGTTCAGTGCGTGGATTCCCTCAACAAGCAGGATGTGATCCGTGTCGAGCCGCACCGGAGAACCGTCGCAGCGTTCGCCGGTCTGGAAGTCGAACTGCGGCAGCGCCACCGACTCTCCACGCACCAGTCGCGCCAAATCGCCGCGCAGCCGCTCCACGTCCAGCGCGGACACTGCATCGAAATCCATCGCGTCGCCCAGCTGTTCGTACAGCCAATCCCGTGGATGGAAGTAGTCATCCATCGACAGCGGAAACGGGCGCAACCCTTGGACCAGAAGCTGGATCGACAAGCGTTTGCTGAACGTCGTCTTCCCCGACGACGACGGTCCCGCGATCAGTACGACGCGCACCCCATCACGGTGCCGATTGGCGATGCTGGTGGCAATCTCGATCGTCTTGCGCTCGTGCAGGGCTTCGGAGACGAGGATGACCTCCTCGATCGACTCATCGCGGATCGCCCGATTCAGGTAGCCGACGTCGTGCAGCCCGAGCAACGTCAGCCATTGTCCGTACTCGCTGAACACGCTGCGCAGTTCGTTGAACTTCTGCTCGGGCTGCAGCGCGCTCGGATCACGCGACGTCGGAAACCGCAACACGAATCCGTCCGACAGCAGTTCGAGTCCCCACACGCGAAGATCGCCGAGCGTCGAAGGCATGATGCCGTGGAATACGCCGTCGTATCCATTGATCGAGTGAACGTGGGCCCATTCGAAGCCACGATCCTGCAACAGCCGCAGCGTACTTCTCTCTCCGCGAGCAATCAGAAGCTCTTGGACGTCGGACAGCGGGCGTTTCTGGTGGCGGATCGACGTGTTTGCCTCCACCAGCTCGCGCATGCGAGTCTCCACTGCTTGCAGTTCCTCTTTGCTGAGCGGGCTGCGTCCGACGATCCGGCAGAAGTACCCGCCGTACGGAACGGAGTACGCGATATGCACGCGTGCTTCGGGAAACAACTGATACACGACGGCAACGAGAAGGAATGACAACGCGCGTGCGTAGATCCGGCTTCCCATGCTATCGCAGCAGCGAACCGGCTCTACATCGGCGTCACGGTCCAGCAGCCACGAAAGGTCTCGCAACTTGCCGTCGATGATCGCCGCCATTGGAGGATCCGTGCGATCGGGGAATGCCTCGAGAAAGACGTCGTAGAGCGACGTCCCGCGTGGAGCGGCATACACCTGGTTGTCCGGAAGGCGAACACGGACGTCGCGACGCTCGCCGGCCTTGCGGACCTCTTGATTCACCTCGGACACGTCTATCCTCCTTTGAGCAGGGGATACACCGTATCACAAAGCCGCTCGATTGTCTGGTTCAGGTCGTCTAGAACGCGGTCAGCGGTCGGATGCTCGCTGCTCGTTCCCCGCAGATGGCGAACAACCACATCATAACGGGCCGCTCCGGTAAGCCACTCACCTGGGATATCGTCCGGCAGTTCCAGATCGAGCATCGCGCCCCACGCGAGCGTCCACGCCCGAACCACGTTTCCTACGTCGTATCCACCCCCGCCGAGAGCGATCCACGGAACGCCCAGACTACGGAAGGCGATCACACTACGTTCGAACTGACGGAGGCTCATGCGCAAGTTCGCGACGACATCACCCAACAGGGCATCCGCGCCCAGCTGCGTAACGAGAACGTCCGGGTTGAATGCCTTGAGAAACGGGATCACGATCCGCTCGAATGTACGCTCGTACGCTTCGTCGCCCGCTCCCGGCTGAAGCGGCACATTCACCGCCATGCCGGCAGCCTCTCCATCTCCCGTCTCCTCGACGAAACCGGTTCCCGGGAAGATCGTATAGCCGGTTTGATGGATGGAGAGCGTCAGTACTCCCGGCATACTGTAGAACGCCGCCTGGACACCGTCTCCGTGATGCGCATCGATGTCCACGTATGCCACGCGCTTGCCTGCGTTGTGCAGCGTCTGAATCGCCAGAACCGCGTCGTTGACGTGACAGAAGCCCGACGCACGCGACGGCATCGCGTGGTGGAGCCCGCCGGAGATGTTCATCGTCCGATCCGAGCGCCCCGCAAGGATCTCCTCCGCGCATTGAATCGATGCCCCGGCAACGGTCATCGCCCAATCGTACACGTCCGGAAACACTGGATTGTCGCCGGTTCCCAAGTTGTGCGAGAACAGGTTCGGCACCCACATCCCGCTGCTCGCCAGCCGCAACGTCTCCAAATAGCCCTGAGAGTGAAAGCCGAGTGCTTCCCGTTCGTGCGCCAAACGCGGAGCAAGGAGGCTGACGTCGTCCCGATCGACCAATCCGTACGCCGACATCAGATCCATCGTTAGCCCCAGCCTGTGCACCTTGAACGGATGGTGCGGACCGAAGTCGAAGCGGTCCAACGAGCGGACGTCCACCAATGCTTTCTTCACCGCACATCTCCTCTGCCGGGCACTCGTCAGTCTGTCCGGGGTCTTCAATAGATCTCGGTCGCTAGAACGACCACGTCTCCGCGATGTCTGCCGTTGTCAGGGCCCACGGATCGCAGCCCAACCCAACCACTCCCGACCGCCCGGTACTCTCCGCCACAGCGTACATCGTGCCGTCGAGCGTGAAGACGGTAACCGCCGCCGATCCACACGAGCCCGATAGAGACGACTGTGACGAAATCGGAACCAGTGCCAGCACGTGGTCCGGCGTTCCGTCATCGTCCGTATCCACGAACGCCAACTTCGGCTCGATCCCCACTGCGCACAACAGGCTGACGTAGAGGATTGCCGAATCCTCGCAGTCGCCCGAACCGTCCACGAGTGTCTCCAGTGGATACAGCGGCCACTCCTCTCCTGCGGGGTCCACCTCGTATCGGATCGCTCCCTGTACGAATGCCAGCGCCTCTTTTGCGTATGCCAGGTCAGTACTCACGTACTCCTGCAACACGGCGGCTACATCCTCCAGCGTCGGATCGTCCAGCGGATCGAGTACGTAATCGGCGTAGTCGTAGTTGTCCACCAACGGGTTTCGGATTCGCCCTCGATACGTCATGTACAGGGCATACGGGAGCGGGATCTCCGTCATCCGATCGACGCCTTCGGGCGACGTCCATGAATACTCGTATACGACGTACCCATTCGGAACCTCGTGAACCGTGAGCGTGATCGTCGATGATGCGGTGTCCCCCGCCGGATCCGTAACCCGCAGCGTCACCGCGTGCGTTCCGGCGGAGAACGTGTGGGTCACGACTTCCCCGTTTTCCGTACCCTCGGATCCCAACGTCCAGCTGTACGTCAACGTGTCTCCGTCCGGATCTTCGGAGCCCGATGCATCCAACGTAACCGTCATCGGCGCATACCCTTCCGTCTTCGATGCGTTGATACGAGCGACGGGGGATTGATCCCCGTTGAACAGCTCACAGCCGGAAAGCGCGAGCAATCCGACGGCAACTCCCGCAAGCACGACCTTCAACCATTGTCTCATCGCTGACATCCCCTTGCTCTGGTTCCAAGTTGTGCATTGTAGAGGACACCGGACCACGGCTCAACGCGTGAAATCCCCTTCGGCTGGGATTTCTACTTCCCTTCGCCGTTGACCTGATATTCTATCTGTGCTACCATCGTCCGGTTCAAGGGGGCCGCTCGATGTACATGATCATCGTGGGTGCGGGCAGTATCGGAACCAGTCTTATCGAGATCGCAGTCAACGAGAAAAACAACGTGGTCGTCATCGATTCGAATCCCGAGCGCGCGAGAGAGGTTCGTGATAAGTATGACATCACAGTTCTCAACGCGAATGCAACGCTGAACGAGACGCTGCGTGAAGCCGGATCCGAACGCGCCGACGCGCTCATCGTAACATCCGGCGATGACGCGATAAACCTGATGGTGGTCTCCATTGCCGTCGACCTCGGCATTGCATCGGTCGTGAGCATCGTCAACGATGCCGAACACGCGGAGTTGTTCCGCCGCCTCGGGGCCAATGTGATGGAAAATCCCGAGGACATCATTGCCAATCACCTGTACAACGCGGTCAAGCGACCGAATGTGCAGGATTTCACCGTACTACCGCTCGGCGGTCAGCTGTTCCGTCTCGAGATCGCCTCCGAATCGCCTTTGATCGACCGTTCGGTTGTCGAGAGTCGCCAACGGAATACGATACCCGACGAGCTATACGTCCTCGCCGTACTGCGGGACGGGAAGCAGACGGCCGTCGAAGACGATACGGTCATCGCAGAAGGCGATGTGCTGACGTTCTTCTCGCTTGCTCGATCCAGCGATGACTTGATCGCCAGACTTATCGGATGAGTCGATCGATTCTGCGTACACGCCAAGACCTACATATCATTCTCCGCGACCTTGGACTTCTCGTCCCGGTCGTCGGAGTCATGGCGATTATCAGTCTCGTCATCCCGCTTATCTTTCACGAGTCCTACGCGATCCTTCCTTTGGTGATCACGGCGGCCTTATCGTTCGTTTTGGGAGCGGCGCTGTACTTCCCGTTTCGAAACGCGGGGGAAACACGACTGAAACACGGGATGATCATCGCCGCACTGGGATGGCTGATCGTCGCTTTCCTTGGATCGCTCCCATTTGTCCTCACGGCGTTATTCGCGCAGTCGGCCGGTACGGCCACTGAGCCGCTACTCTACTTCCGTGACCCGGCGAGCGCCTTCTTCGAGGCCGTTTCCGGGTATACCGGAACCGGTCTTACGATGGCCGCACGAGCCGATCTGCTACCCAAGACCCTCCAATGGTGGCGTAGTTTCACGGAGTGGATCGGCGGCATGGGAGTAATCGTGCTTATGCTGGCAATCCTTGCCGGTCCGCGGCCCGGGGCAGCAACATACAGCTTGTACTACGCCGAGGCACGCGGAGAGAAGATCCATCCAAGCGTATCCACAACGCTGCGAACGATGTGGTGGATTTTCCTGTTGTACACGTTCATCAGCGTGATCGCGCTGTGGGGTGCCGGTATGCCGATGTGGGAATCCGTGAACCACGCAATGACCGGCATCTCAACTGGAGGATTCAGCGTAACGGACAACAGCATCGCAACCTACGACAGCATTGCAATCGAGATGGTCCTGATCCCGATCATGCTCCTCGGCGCGATCAGCTTCGCCGTACACTACGAGATGATGCGGGGAAACGGTCGCATCCTATGGCAGGACTTCCAGACGCGCTGGTTCCTAATCATTGTCCTCGGCGGAATCCTTCTCCTCGCAGCCGAGAATCTACTGATCTTGCCGTGGGGAACAAGCTTCAGAGAGTCCTCGTTTCAGTTCGTCTCCGCCATCACGTGTACCGGGTTTCAGACGGCAGATATCGCGTCGTGGACGAGCACCGGAAAGCTCATGCTCGCTGTTGCGATGGCCGTGGGCGGCGCTGCCGGATCGACGGCGGGAGGGGTTAAGATCATCCGCATGCTCGTCCTGGTTCTCGGTGTACAGTGGCGTTTTCGCAAGATCATCGCTCCACGCGGCGCAATCGTTCCATTCCGAATCGGCAAGACCAACGTGAACGATGAGGACGTCGGCCAGCGTCTGGAGGACGCGAGCCTGATCCTGTTCCTGTGGCTCGTGTTTCTCGGCCTGGGGGTCATCATGCTGCTGCACTTCACTCGAGACTTCTCGCTTGCCGACGTGATCTTCGAGGTTGCAAGTGCACAGGGAAACGTCGGTCTGTCGGTGGGCATCACACAGCCGGCGATGCCGCTTGCCAGCAAACTCACCCTCTGTTTCAACATGTGGGTCGGACGACTCGAGATCATTCCGATTTTGATGCTCATCCGCTCGCTGTTCCTCGGCGTCCAGTAGAACGCCTGCCCGTGTTCGGGATTCGCAGTATACTTCGGTGAGCCACGATCCAGTTACGATCTACAAGAGGAGGCCCTGTGTTCCGTAAGACACTAATCGTATGTGTTGCGACCACTCTGTTCCTCGGCTTTTCCCTGACCGCCTACCAGCGAAGCGATTTCCTGTTCCTTGATGAGATCGAGATCGGGATGACGGGCATCGGCAAGACCATCGTGGCGGACGATCTCATCAGCGAGTTCGCTGTTGAGATCCTCGGCATCATCGACCAACCGGGAGTCCTTTCGGACTTCATCGTTGTACGGGTCAGCGGAGAGGCAATCGGGCGTGCCGGCGGAATCGCCCAGGGGATGAGCGGGTCTCCGATCTACGTCAATGGGAAGCTGATCGGCGCGTTGAGTCGTGCCGCCCAGTGGTCGAAGGAGGTCACACCGATTGGCCTGGTCACGCCGATCGAGCCGATGCTCGATGTGGCTGACAGCGTCTCCTCGTACGCTGCGGCAGACGAGGAGGCGGTGCTCCAAGGCGTTGCAATGGTTGATGATGCGGTGCTACCGACTGCCTTGACTGCTGCGGTATCCCCGGACACGATTTTCGCCGCTCCGGTCGCGACGTCTCTTCTCACCAGCGGACTCTCGGACCGCGGGCAAGACGCACTGATGTACGGGATCTCGGGTTTCTCCGATGTGTTCGCGCAACGCACGATCGACGCGTTCCTGCCTACGGGCACAGGCCCTTCTCTCGATGCCGGCCTGTCCGACCTCGGACTATCGCTTCTTCCGCTGGCGGCGCAAGGAACCGCAGGATCGGTATCGGTCGACAGCCTGGAACCGGGCAGCGGAATCGGCGTGGCTCTCGCCACCGGCGATGTCACGATCGGCGCGCTCGGAACGCTTACGTATCGCGACGGAAACACGTTGATCGGGTTCGGGCATCCGTTCCTGTCGAACGGATCTTCCTCGTTTCCGATGACCACCGTGTCCATCATCGACACGATGAAAACGCTGGATGCATCGTTCAAGCTCGGCACGCTGGGTGATGTAATCGGCACGGTTCTCGAGGATCGCACTGCCGCCATCGGGGGGAGCATCGGCGTCACATCGGAAACAATCAACCTCTCTGTCGGCGTGTATGATGCCGATCGGGAAGAGACACAGACGTACGACATCAACATCGTGGACGAGCCGATGCTCACGCCGGAGATTGTCCTTGCGTCCACGCTGGAGGCGGTCGACACCACACTGGATCGGATCGGTCAAGGAACCGTCGAAATGAGCTTCCAGATCTCGGGGGCGGGGATGCCGCGGGCGCTCGAGCGCCGCGACATCTTCCTCAGCACGCAAGACATCGCCGTATACCCGGCACTCCAGCTCGCGAGCATCGCATCGTACCTTCAGTACAACGAGTTTGAGGATCCCGAATTCACCCAGATCGCCGTGTCGATGCAGGTGACAAAGGAGATCAGGGCCATCCGAATCATCAACCTCGAACTCGACGCGTACGTCTACGCGCCCGGAGATGTCGTGCGGTACCGCGTAGTACTTCAGACGTACCAAGGCGAGCAGCAGACGCTTGAGGGAAAGCTGACGATCCCCGCAGACTTCAGCTACGATACCACGCTGGTGGTGCGCGCATACGGTGGCCCGCGGTACCTCGAACAGGGAGAGACGCCACGCTCCATTGCGAGTCTGACCGAGTTACTCGAGGCAATCGAAGACATCCGCTCGTACGACAGTCTGACAGTTGAGCTGTTCGCCGAAGATTCGTACAGCACGTATACCGATGCGTTGTTCAGCGTAACCGAAGCGGTCGTCGAGTATCCCGGATACGTGATCTACGACGAGTGGGAACAGGGTGCCGTCCTGTTCACGTCGTACGAGACCGAAACCGACAATCTCGACTGGTAGCCCGTGTTCACTCTGTCGGACATCACTCGCATCGTCTCCGGCAGGCGACTTGAATCGGTTGACCATCCGGTGCTCGGGGTTACGCATGACTCCCGCGCCGTAGATCCGGGGGACCTGTTCATAGCCCTACGCGGCCGACGGACGGATGGGCATCGGTATCTTAAGCAGGCGTATCGGCGCGGCGCCGTAGGTGCTTTGGTGTCCGATCCCCGTGCAATTCCCAAAGGCGCAATCAATGTCGTAGTCGTCAAAGACACGTTGGCCGCGCTACAGCAACTCGGCCGCGCATGGAGACGGAAGCTGGACGCTCGATTTATTGCAATCACGGGAAGCAACGGGAAAACAACGACGAAGGAACTCGTCGCACATCTGTTGGCGGAGACGTACGATGTCTTCACTGCCCCCGGGAACTACAACACGGAGATTGGCACCCCGCTCGCCCTTCTCGCCATGCCGGAACACGCCGAAGTGGGCGTCTTCGAGATGGGTGCCGAGGCCCCAGGCGACATTCGGTTTCTCGCCGATCTCCTGACCCCGGATACAGCACTCGTAACCGGCGTGGGGCCGAGCCACCTTGAGGGATTCGGCACAGTCCGCGCCGTAGCGAGCGAAAAGTGGAGCCTGGTTCGGTCGCTGGCCGGCGACCGGATCGCGTTCGTGAATGCTGACTCGGCAGAATTGCGCACTCTCTTATCCCACGGTCCGGCCTCCTGCGTGTCCGTCGGAATGGAACACGGCACATTCCGCGGCCGTCTTGTCCAAAGCGTTCCGCGCCTCGTTGTAGAAACGAAGGAACCTTCGCTGATACTGGACACCCCGCTGCTCGGGCGACACAACGCGACGAACGTTCTGCTCGCAGCGGCAGCCGCCGTTCACTTCCACGTGCCGGCGGAAACGATCGCCTCGCGGATCCGCAACGCACCGATCCCACCGCATCGGCTGGAGCGAATCCGAACGTCATTCGGGTGGATCCTCGACGATACGTACAACGCAAATCCGGCATCCGGCGCCGCGGCGCTGGAGGTTCTCGCGTCGTTGGGAAGTCCCGCAGATCGACGGGTTTTCGTGTTCGGCGACATGCTCGGTCTGGGCGATCGATCCGGCGCGGAACACCGGAAGATCCTTGACGCCGCCATCCAGGCAGAGATCGACGTTGTCCTTCCGGTCGGCGATCGTGCAACCGGTGCGTGCCGAAACGTTTCGCACCCGTCGATCGTCTTCTGCGAACGGGACGACGTTCCCCGCGCGATCCGCACGATGGCAGCCGATCGGTCGACCGTCGTTCTGATCAAGGGCTCGCACGACCTCGACATGGAATCGATCGTCGCGGCCCTTCAGAAACCGGTCGAACCGTAGTCCTACGACGAGGCAATCACCGAAACCCTCTCGAACCGATCGACGTCCACCAATCCGCCGTCGGTCAGCTTGAGATGCGGAATCACCGGAAGCGCAAGGAAAGACAGGGTCATGAAAGGCTGACCGAGTGGGCTCCCGAGTTGATGAGCGGCGTCCCGAAGCGCCCGCTCGGCGGCCGCTACATCGGCGGCTGGCCTCTCGGACATCAGCCCGGCAATCGGAAGCGCCATTACACTGACGACTTCTCCGCCGCGAACGACGATCTGCCCGCCGCCGAGTGCTGCGAGCCGGTTCACCGCCGCGGCCATGTCGCGGTCGTTCGTACCCACGACGACGATGTTGTGTGCGTCGTGCGCAACCGATGATGCAATGGCTCCCGCCTGCAGTCCGAATCCGCGCACGACGCCGACGCCGACCCGTCCGGTCCCCCGATGCCGCTCGACCACTGCCGCCTTGAGCAGGTCCGTGCCAATGTCGGCGCGAATCTCTCCACTGACTGCGCACACGGAGGCGCGGCTGTCTCCCGTGAGGATCTGATCGGACGCAACGTCGATCACTCGAATCGTCACGGTATCGGATCCGTGAGACGCCGCATCGATTCGGAACGCGGCCTCGGACACCTCAAGATTCATCGAACGCCGGGCGACCGCTCCTTCATGCGGCGGACACGCAGCCGTGCAGGACCCGTCCGAGCCCGCCACGACGCGCCCGTCTACAAACACGTTGCGAACGGACAGGGTCTCCAGGTCGTCCACCACGAGAAGGTCGGCACGATACCCGGGGGCGATCGCCCCGAGATCCGACAGACCGTACGCCCGAGCGGCGTAGAGGCTGGCCGCGGCTACGGCCACGGGAGCCGGAACGCCGGACTCGATGGCCTGCCGAACGCCGGAACGGATGTGCCCGTACTCGAGAATCGTCTCGGCGTGCCGATCGTCGGTACAGAAGTGCACAAACGGAGCCGTTCGTTCCCCAAGAAGCGGCAGAAGCGAGACGATGTCGCGGGCGGACGATGCATCACGCATCAGAACGTGCATTCCAGCACGCAACTTCTCCGATGCCTCCGCGAGGGTCGTGCTCTCGTGATCCGTTCGGGGACCCGCAGCCACGTACGCGGACAGCGCATCGCCGCCGAGTCCGGGCGCGTGTCCGTCAATCGGCCGACCGCGCGCCGCGTCGAGTTTCGCCCACACCTCCGGATCGCGTGCCAGCACGCCCGGGTAGTTCATCATTTCGCCCAGGCCGAGGATCCCGTCCCACGACAGCATTTCCCGCACGGCAGCTGCGTCGAGTGTGGCACCGGACGCATCGAACGGGCAAGACGGAACGCACGACGGAGCCATGAAGAACACGCGAAGCGGAAGCTTCTGCGCCGCGTCAATCATCCAGCGAACGCCGACCGAGCCGAAAACGTTCGCGATTTCGTGCGGATCGGCGATGACCGCGGTCGTGCCGTGCGGAACAACGACACGGGCGAACTCGTTCGGCGCCAGATGCGAGCTTTCGATGTGCACGTGCGTGTCGATCAGACCCGGAAGGATCCACGCGCCACTCGCATCGTAGACCGTGTCTGCGTCCTGCACATGAAACCCGGTGATCCGTCCTTCACGTATCGCAACATCCGAATTCACGAATCGCCCGCCGAATACATCGAGAACCCGACCGCCCCGCAGCACGACGTCCGCACCCATCACGCGCTCCTCTCCTTCGATTCTGTTTCCGGGTTGGCCCACTCACCGTATCCTGCTTCGCGAAGCACTCGTGCATCGGAGTACGGGATCGCCCGGTCGCCGACTTTCTGCACCGTCTCGTGGCCCTTGCCCGCCAGCAGGACTACTCCATCGATCGCTGTCTGCCGGATCGCAGCGTCGACGGCGGCCGATCGATCGACGACCACCGTCGCCTTGCCGGGGTCAATCCCCAACAGGATGTCAGCCGCAATTTCCTCGGGGGCTTCGCTCTTCGGATTGTCGCTCGTAATCACGATCGTATCCGCCAGGCGGTTTGCCACAACGCCCATTCGGATTCGCTTTTCGCGATCGCTCCCCCCGGGGCAACCGAACACGACCGTCACCCGCGCGTACGCTTGGCGAAGCCAGCCGAGAACGTTCTCCAATCCATCGGGGTTGTGCGCAAAGTCAACGACGGCATCCGGCCGGCCGGCCCGCTTGAAGCCCTGCGTACGTCCTTCCGGCGCCCGCAGGGCCGGCATACGGCGCGCCAACTCGTCGAGGCGCACGCCGTGATGAAGAACCACACAGGCTGCAGTGAGGGCGTTTCGAACCGCAAACGTCCCCGGAACCTGCAATGTGACGGGAATCGTTATCCCGCGAAAGCCGAGCGTAAACGCGGACGACCGCCCGGACGACTGTACGCCCGATGCCCACACGTCCGCTTCGTCGCCGAACCCGTACGTGGCAACCTGTGCCTGGGTCGCCCGCCGGAATGACTCGGCTTGCGCATCGTCCCGATTGATCACCGCCAGCCCGCCAGTCGCAAGCCCCTCGAACAGAGTCTTCTTTGCACGGAGGTAATCGGCCTCCGTGCCGTGGACATCCATGTGTTCGTACGAGAGGTTGGTGAATGCCGCTACGTCGAATGCCACCTGATCCAGGCGATGCTGTGCCAAACCGGCGGACGACGCCTCGATCACGAGGTGTGTCTTTCCGCTCTGGAGAGCCTCCCACGCAATACGCTGAATCGTTGGGCTCGTCGGCGTCGTCAGTGCCTCCGGATCGTCCGTTGCATTCGCCACGGTGTCGATGCGAGCGGTACGCTGCTCGCCGAACAACTGTGCGATGAATTGACACACGGATGTCTTGCCGTTGGTCCCCGTTACGCCGACAGTGAGCAGGTCGGCCGTCGGCCGGCCGTAGAACGCCGCGGCAAGCTGTGCCAACGCACACCGTGCGTCATCGACAACAAAGGTCGGAACCGGAAGGTCGAGTGCCACCGGGGCGACGACCGCCACGGCGCCGGCGGTGACGGCCGCTCGTGCGTACTGCGCCGCTCGATCGATCGAGCCGGGGACGGCTACGAATAGATCGCCTGCTTGTACGCGCCGCGAATCATCGCACACGCCCAAGACACGGCAGTCGCCGGCATTCTCGTCCCGCATCGGGGAGTCCAGCGCGCACAGAAGCTCAGAGAGAGGTTTCGATAACAGCTTCACGGTGCGCTCCCATGCGGTACATGTAGATCGGATAGCCGTCCACCGACTCACCGACCGTGTCCGGAGTCCATCCCCACATCGGATGGTAGTAGCTCACGAGCCGCGATCCGGGCTTCATCGTCCGGCGCAACCGCTCTTGCAGCCGGAAGTTCGAGGTAGCTGACAGGAACAGGATTACGACGTCGGCCCCCGACACGTCGTACGTATACATGTTCCCGCGGACAATGCGCGTCGTTTTCGCGACACCCGCAAAGAACGCCCACGCACGCGCCCACATGACTCGCATCGGATCGATCTCCACGCCGACGGTCTGTGCGTCGTATTCTCTTGCAGCGGCAATCACGATTCGTCCGTCACCGCACCCCAGGTCGATCAGCTGTTCACCCGCCTGGAGCTCCGAGACAAACAGCAAACGACGTACGGTCGCACGGTCGGTGGGCTGCCACAAGGCATCCAGCGTTAGATTCCACGCCAGCCACAGAAGCGTCAGTCCGGCGAGTGCGACGCCGATCGCCCAGGCCATCTAGAATCGAATGAGGAGCGCCCCTTCATACACCGGACCGGTGGTCCAGACCCCCGCGGTGTATCGGAGCAAGTACCGAACGTGTAACGCGAACGCAACCGCGTCAACCGGCAAGATTCGAAGGCCCGCCACTGCTTCGAGAACCAATCCGGTCGAGAACGGCGGCGGCGTCAACGCCGCGCCGATTCCCACACCGAGGAACGGATCGAACGCCGTCACGGTGTAGTGCCCGAGTACCGTTGCCGTCGCCAACATCAATCCTTTGATGTCTTCCTGGACGGCGAATCCCGCTTCGGCGCGAATGTCGATGAACTCGGACACCGAGACCTCTGTGAGTGCGCTGAAGAGAAGAAGCCCGGTCGGGTCGAATCCGATGCCCAAGCCAGCCGACGTCGCCGATGCGGGCAGGACCGCGACCAGCGGAAGAACCAACACAATCAGCAGCACAGCCGTTCGCCTCATCGTTCCCCCTTTCTCGCGAAACCTAGATGTCGAGGGTCGTGATCTTGTCGCTGTTCTCCCAGATGAAGTCGCGGCGGAGCGCAACGTCGCTACCCATCAGCGTAGAGAAGATCTCGTCCGCTTCCAGCGCGTCACGAATCTCGACACGCTTGAGGATCCGATGCTCCGGATCCATCGTCGTATCCCAAAGCTCCCTCGGATTCATCTCGCCGAGTCCCTTGAACCGCTTCAGCGAAAGGTTGCCGGGGTGTTCCTTACGATACTCCTCCAGCTCTTCGTCCGTGTGCAGGTAGGTTACGTTGCGCCCGTTCTTGATCTGATACAACGGAGGCTTGGCGATGTATACGCATCCCTCTTCGATCAGCCTCGGCAGGAAACGAAAGAAGAACGTGAGGATCAGCGTACAGATGTGCGCTCCGTCTACGTCGGCATCCGCCATGATGATCAACTTGCGGTATCGCAACCGTTCGAGGGTGAACTCGTCGCGAATTCCCGTACCGACCGCGGTGATCATCGATTTGATCTCTTCGTTGTCGAGCAGCTTGGCAAGTCGCGCCTTCTCCACATTCAACACCTTGCCACGCAGCGGGAGAATCGCCTGGAAGTTGCGGTCGCGTCCCTGTTTGGCGCTACCACCGGCCGAGTCTCCCTCCACGATGAAGAGTTCCGACTTCTCTGGATCCCGATTCGAGCAGTCAGCCAGTTTTCCCGGGAGCGCCGTTGCGGAGAGCGGTCCCTTCCGACGCGCCATCTGCCTTGCTTTGGACGCGGCCGTGCGCGCGCGTCCCGCCTGAATCGACTTCTCGATGACTATTCGCGCCACGCCCGGCTTCTTCTGGAAGAAGATTGTGAGCTGCTCCTGGATCACGTTGCCGATGATGCTGGCGACCTCCGGGTTCCCGAGCTTCGTCTTCGTCTGCCCTTCGAACTCCGGATTCGGAATCCGCACGCTGATGATGCAGACCATCCCTTCCCGAATGTCCTCGCCGCGCAAGTTCGGGTCCTTCTTGGTCAGGATCTTCTTCTCCCGACCGTAGTCGTTCAAGAACTTGGTCAGCGTCGACTTGAATCCGGTGAGGTGCGTCCCGCCGTCGATCGTGTTGATGTTGTTTGCGAATGCGTGGATCCCTTCATCGTACGAGGAGGTCCACTGCATCGCCAACTCGACTTCGATGTCCGACTCCGATCCCTGGATGTAGATGGGTTTCTTATGAAGCGGCTCCTTCTTGCCCGCCAGCTCTTCCACAAACGAGGCGATGCCGCCCTTGTTTTGGAACGTCCGCTTGACGCCCGCAGCTTCATTCTCCAGGGTGATCTTCAGTCCGCCGTTTAGGTACGAAAGCTCGCGCAAGCGGTGCGAGAGCTGAGGGAAGTTGTACTTGATCTCGCCGAAGATCTCCGGATCCGGTAGAAACGTCGTTCTCGTCCCGCGCTTCTTGGTCGCTTCACCGGTCTGAAGCTCGGTTTGCTTGACTCCACGAGCGAACTCCTGGCGATACGTCTTGCCGTCCTTGTACACCTCGACCCACAGACGCTCGGACAGCGCGTTTACTACGGACACGCCGACGCCGTGCAACCCTCCGCTGACATGGTAGCTCTTGTGGTCGAACTTCCCGCCGGCGTGCAGGGTTGTCATCACCAGTTCGAGTGCTGGAACACCGCTTTCGGTATGGATGCCGACGGGCATGCCGCGCCCGTTGTCTTCGACAGAAACCCGGTTATCCCCATGAACCGTTACGTGAATCTCGCTGCACGCTCCGACAAGGGCCTCATCAATGCTGTTGTCCACGACTTCTTCAATCAGATGCATGAGACCGGACGGCCCCGTGCTTCCGATGTACATCCCGGGGCGCAGTCGTACCGGCTCGAGATCCTCAAGAACCTTGATTTGATCGGCTTCGTAAACCTGAGCTACTTGATCTTTCGTCGACATCTCACCACCCACTCGAATTGTAGTCAAACTCGCTTTGGGTTTCAATTTCCTTCGCCTTCGCGCCGGCGGCGGACCAACGAGAACGGGGCCCGCTGAAGGCCCCGTTCACACACCGTGTTGTACGGACTTTGACTACTGATGCGGCCGAACGACCTCGACGACATCGGGGAACGCAATCCCAAGCTGCTCCAGTTTCTCGATCGTCGGAATCCCATTCTCGTTCCATCCACGGCGCGCGTATACCGCGTCAATCAGCTGTTCGTACTGGTCTTCGCGATACGCGCGGAGGACCTTGACCTTCTCCGCCGTGCTCATTCCCGTCGGATCGACCCCGACCTTGTCCTTCAGGTGGCCGTCGTACCGTTCCGCGCGAGATTCGTACTCCTCTTCGGTTACCGGTCCCACGGAGCGATACGGAATCGCGTCGTGCTCCCGCGTCCCAAACCCCATTCTTACGCCGAACACACGCTGGAAGTTGTAGACACGTTCGGACTGCAGGATCAGGTCTTCCGGCTTCACTTCGCGACCGGTCACGCCGCTGTACACCTGACAGTAGTTCGCCACGTGCTCGGGCACCTTCGCCGGCTCGTCGGTTTGCGCGTTATTCACCGGCTCGACGTCATTCCACGGCAACTTGCAGTGGCCGACCAGTCCAAACCACGTTCTCCACATCGGGAAGTAGTGCAGCGCCTCCGCTTTGTCCTCGAACGTCGGGATCTGGTTGTTCACCATGTCCATGAAGATCAGCCACGCTTCGTCGTGTTGCGGACCTTTCAGCGCGAGACCGTAGCCGCCCTGCATCGCCAGGGATTCCTTCGTGACGTACTCCGAGTACTCAAGACCCTTGGCTTCCATGCCGATGTCTTGAAGGAACTGTGGATCGGCCCCGAACGCATCGGCGAAGTGCTGCTTCATGCGTCGGATGCCCTGTCCGAAGATCAGTCCGAATCCCTCACCCCGCGCCATCTGATGGAGGACTTCCAGCGAGTCGACAACGCTTCCGAACCGAAGATCGAGGCCGCCGGTTCTCTCTTGGTCGAGGACTCCGTTCTCGAAGCACTCCATGACAAACGCCATACCGGTGGTGTACGAGATGGTGTCCACGCCGTACGTATCGCAGTAGAAGTTCATCTCCAGAACGAAGTCGGGATCGTAGATTCCCATGTTCGACGATCCGCCGGCCGTCTCGTATTCTGGTCCGTCCACGAGAACCTTCTGCCCCTTGTACGGCCCGGTCTTCAGTTCGAAGTCGTCCACCGCATGCGAGCAGGACATCGTGCATCCGATCCAGCATCCGTCGGGCATGTTCGGCGTAAACCGCTCGCGCCACACCGGCGAGGAGATCTTCGGCGATTCCGGATGTCGACCGAACTTGTAGTTGTGCGTCGGCAGCAGGTCGTACTCGTCCATGATCTCGACAAGATGGCTCGTCCCGACACGCCGCATGTCGCACTGGCTGGCATCCAGCTCGAGGATCTCCTTGTTGATTCGCTTTCCCGCTTCCTGCATTCGCTCGATGTCGGCGGGGCTATTGGAATCGGCTTTAACCATCGGACTCTTGACGACCAGACCAACCACGCGCTTGTCGCGGAACACCGTCCCCGTGCCGCCTCGCCCGGCCTGTTTCACTCGGACGGCTTTGCGCTTCAGGTCGAAGAAGCTGAAGTTCAGGCAGCCCATCCGGGAGTGCTCTGCGCCGGCGCCGGTGGTGACCGCCGAGACCGCAGCGATATCTCGCGCGGCATCGGAGTCGGCGAACGTCTTCATCAGCCGGTCGGCAACCACGTGGGTGTTGATGTCGGTTTCCGGACAAGCAAGGATCTCGACAACGCCTTGTACTCCGTCGATGAACACAACGACGTTTTCGGACGCCTTGCCCTGGACCTCAATCGCGTCCCAACCGGCAAACTTGAGGTACGGTCCGAAGTAGCCGCCGGCGTTCGAGTCCACAACATTCTCCGTTAGCGGCGAGAGGCTGACCACGAGGGACTTCCCAGAACCGGGATATGCAGTCGTTCCGCCCACCGGCCCGGACGAGATCACGACCTCGTTGTCCGGATGATCCCAGGTGGTCGAGGAGTCGACAGCGTTCCACAACCGCCACAGCCCGAAGCCGCGTCCGCCGATAAACACCTTCTTCATCTGTTCGGTAACCGGTCGCGATTCGATCGTACCGTTGCCGACGTGCACGTACAACGTGCGCCCCGTGTACCCGCGCTCCACCGAACCCAGCTCATACGGAAAGCGCGCGATCACTCGATAATCCCCACGTGACGTCATGGTTCCTCCTCCGTCCCGACCAGAACCCCCCCTGCGGTTTGTCCACTTGTCCGGCTAAGTGTAGGTAAGAGTCGCCAGACTCTCAAAGCGCATGCCAAGCCCGGTTGCCCAGCATTACCGCGTGCCCTATGCTTCCGTGGTATAGACGGGAGGACGAATGGATCGCGACAAAGTCGAGCAGGGCATGCGCATGATTCTCGAAGGAATCGGACTCGATCACATCAACGAAGAAGTCCTGGCCAACACACCAAGACGGGTCGCTGCAATGTACGCGGAGTTCTTCGCACACATCGATAACCAGCCGTCGGACGTGCTGGAACCCCTTTATCAGGAGCGATACCAAGAGATGATCGTGATGAAGGACATCCCATTCTTCTCCATCTGTGAGCATCATTTCCTTCCGTTCGTCGGGACCGCAGCGATCGTGTACATCCCGAGCGATCAGCACATCGTGGGGGCGAGCAAGCTCGCACGGGCCGTGGACATCGCCGCGTCTCGTCCACAACTGCAGGAGCGGCTCACGCAGCAGGTGGCCGATGCGCTTGTTCGCCAACTCAATCCGATCGGCGTCCTCGTCCGCATCGAAGCAGTCCACCAATGCATGACGCTGCGCGGGGTCAAGAAGCCGGGAACGAAGATGGTCACCTCGGCGATCCGCGGCAGCTTCCACAAGAACCAAGCGAGCCGCGAAGAAGCTCTGGCCCTCATTTCGTAGGAGCGCGCAAAGGCCGCAGAGCAGAACGAACTAGTCAGGGTGGCAAGGCACTGCATGATGTGCCTGTGAGAGAAACGCCCAGCATTTCTCCTTAAGCAAGCCCGAAGGGCTTGCGGCAGTGAGCAGCAAACGGCAGCCTCCCGCAGAGATCGCAAAGAGAACCACAATCAGGGGGTAAGGCTCTGCATCATGTACCGAGAAGAGAAGCGGCCGTTCATCGCTTCGCGTTCACTAAATGAGAATCCGCGCTGCGATTCGTGCGGAGTCTCTGTACGTGAGGGCCGCTTGCGGCCCGAACGGCATCCTCTCGCAGAGCCCGCAAAGAGAGGCACTGAAGGGTGTTACCCAAAGCAGGCAGTTGCTGTTCTCTGCGGCCTTGGCACCCCTGCGCGAAGTCAGGGCTGGGAACACAGACATCTCAGAAGCATCTCTCGCAGAGATCGCAAAGAGGGGCACTACAGGGTGTTGCTACCCGAAAAAGCCTACTACTGCTCTCCGCGTCCTTGGCGAGCCAACCCGAAGCCGGGCTTGGGGAGAATCTCAGAAAGCGCCTCTCGCGGAGCGCGCAAAGGCCGCAAAGTAGATCAGCATAGGGTTCTACCCAAGCGGTCTGTCGGTGTCCTCTCCGTCCCTGGCGCGAGGCGGGGTTGGGTTGCGGGGCTGGCCGAAGCGTTTCTCGCAAAGATTCCGAGCAACGGCAATAGAGAGTGTTACGCA
>Ga0272442_10000820_pt1 | contig 48799 bp, 39 predicted proteins | sample SSMForm2O_FD_200262 | JGI IMG/M metagenome (GOLD analysis project Ga0272442, IMG submission 200262) | Marine sediment archaeal communities from Little Sippewissett salt marsh, Falmouth, MA, United States - SSM-Form-2O | ecosystem: Environmental > Aquatic > Marine > Wetlands > Sediment ... | reverse complement strand
AGTTGCGTCATTGCCCGCGAAAACGTCAACATAAGGCGAGCCGACGGTTTCATCCATCGGCCAATACCCGAACATTCCGTCCAGATACGGCAGCGCATCAGTGACTGTGATGGTAAAGAACTGGCTATCGTTGGGATCTTCGCCATTGTCAGCTACCACGGTTACGTCCACATCGCCCAGCACGTCCGGTGTCCATTCGATCAGGCCAGTATTGGGATCAATGGTCATGCCGGCGGGGAATTCACTTAGGGAGTAGGTCGGCGCCGGATAACCGGTCGCATCTACATCATAGCTGTACGGCATACAAGCCGTTGCTTCGATAATCGGGGTCGATGTGATGGTCGGTGCAAACGCCAACAATGCGGTAATCTCAATCGCCGACTCAAAGGCATCGCCGGAGGCGGCTGAAACGACAATCTGCATCCCGTCACCGTCGGACACGGTGACCATATATTCCTTATCAATCGCGATAAACGTCCCGCCCGCTTCGGCGTAAATGTCCCAATCCTCCTGGACACGGATACCTTCGATGTCATAATCGATTTCGCGCAGTCCGGCTTCCGTGGCCTGATCGGTCCAGTGGATGCGGACGACATACGCCCCGTCCGGCACCTGCGAGATATCGTAGGTGTGCGGCGATTCATGGCGGCATGTTTTGTAAACGTTAAGTGGAGGCACCGGCTCGGCAATACTGTTAATGGTCGTATTCACCGATGAGGTATTGAACGTATGAATTGAACCGCCCGAATAATACCCGTCCTCGGCTTCCCAGGTTACATCGCCGTCGACAATCGTCGCTCCGCCGCAGTTGATCTTCAGCGAGAACGGCGGTGCTTCACTCACCGTGATCGTAAAGAACTGTGTCGCGTTCGGATCCACGCCGTTTTCCGCAACTACATTCACATCATAAACGCCGGTTGTCGCGGGTGTCCATTCGATCAAACCGGTGGTGTCATCAATCGTCATGCTGGCCGGAGAGGTGCTCAGCGAGAACGTCGGAGCCGGATCGCCGGTCGCTTCGACATCGTAACTGTAAAGCTGGCCGACGGTTGCGGTCGTGAGGGCCGTCGAAGTAATCACCGGCGGCTCCGTGTCGGCGATTTCAATTTGTGTTATCTCAATCGCCGATTCAAAGGCGTCGTTGCCATCGCCTTGAGTAACGACAATCTGCATCCCGTCGCCGTCCGAAACGGTAACCAGATACTCTTTATCAATCGCGGTGTCGATGGCTCCGGCCTCGGCAACAATGTCCCAATCCTCTTCAACACGGATGCCCTCGATATCGTAATCGATTTGACGGTTGCCTCCGAAGTGGTCCGTCCAGTGGATGCGGACAATATAATCGCCGTTGGGCGCATCCGGGATGTCATAGCTATGCGGCGATTGATGACGCACTTTCTGATACACCTCGAACGGCGGCACCGGTGCGGCGATACTGTTGGTCGTAGTATCGACGCTGGAAATAGAGAACGTGTAATCCGCTCCGCCGGTGACATAGTCTGACCCGGTTTCCCAGGTCACGTCGCCGTCCACAACGGTCGGACCGCCGCAGTTGATTTTCAGCGAAAACAGTTCCGGCTCCTCTTCGGTGCAATAGCCGTCGCCGGCCAGGCCCGCGGCAAAGTGTTCTTGTATTTCCGTCGGCGTTAGTGCCCGGTTGTACAGGGCGATTTCGTCAATGGCGCCATTGTAGCGAAACCGGCCTCCCAGATTCAGGAATCCGACATTAATCGGAACGCTGCCGCCAAAACCGGCGGTGTAGTCATGGCTCAAGGTGTTTTCCAGCGAGCCGTCGACATACAGTCGGTTCTCATCGACGCTGTTATCGCGAACGCAGACAATATGGTGCCAGTCACCGTCATTGAGGGCAACGTCGTCGCTGATGGATTCACCGTCAAAGTTAACATCGCGAAGCTGGAACGTCGCATAACCGTCACTGTTGGGGCCGGTCCACCAGTGAAGCTGGCTGGACGCATCATCACGACCGATCATCACGCGGTTGCCCGAGGTGCTTTGATCGGTCATCATCCAGTATTCAATGGTAAAGCTGTCATCGGCGCCCCAGTCAAAGGTGTCGTCATCAGCGATATTGACTTCGTCATCGGCCCCGTCGAACCACTGCGCGCCATCCACGATACCGGTAAACGGTGTCGGGCAGTTGATGCACGTCGCGTCATTGGTTCCGTATGAATCCAGATACGGCGCTCCGGCGGTTTCATCCAGTTTCCAGTAATGAATCATATCTTCCGGGCAAACGGATTCTTCCGGCTCTTCGGACACGCAGTAGCCCTCTCCGGCCAGCCCGCTTGCGTAATGGCCCTGTATCTCGGTCAATGTCAACGCTCTGTCGTAGATCGCGATTTCATCAAGCAGGCCGTCATAATAGTAATCCGGCGTTAAATTATAAGCCATAAACCCGATCCCCAGCGGCGTCGAAGCAGCAAAGTCGGCGGTGTAATCATAGCTAACCGGAGTGGCAGCAGAGGCGCCATCGACATAAAGCCGGTTTTCATTTAAGCTTTCATCACGAACGAATACAAGGTGGTGCCAGTTGCCGTCGTTAATGGCGGTGGTACCTGTGATGGCCTCACCATTACCTCCTGAATCACGGAGATTACAGGTAGGCAGACCGGTGTTTTGCATCGCGCCCAGCCACCAGTGCGGCGAACCGGGGCCTTCATCGCGGCCAATCATGACCTTGTTGCGGCTGTCGACATTGGTAAACTTCGCCCACAGTTCCACGGTAAAGCTGTCATCCGCGGCCCAGTCAAACGCCGCATTGTCCGGTACGGTAATATAATCGCCCGTTCCGTCAAACGATAAGGCACTGCCCACAATGCCGGTCGCGCCCCAGGTGGGTGTGCCGACCGAACCGTCGGCGTCATGGGGACCGTAAGAATCGTAAGCGATATTGCCGGTCGATTCTTCAAACTTCCAGTAAGAGACCATCCCGTCGGGGCAGACGGTTTCATCTTCAGGAACTTCATCACAATAGCCGTCACCGGCCAGACCGTCGGTATAATCCTCAGCAATTTCCGTTTGGCTCAAAGCCCGGTCATACAGTGCGATTTCATCGAGCAGACCGTTGAAGTGGTAACTGCCGATAAAGTGGCCGATATTGAGTTCTCGGGTACTGTAGAAATCCCCATCATATGTTTGGGCATCGTCATCTTCCAAAACACCGTCTATATACAGATAATTGCGTCCGGTATCGCTGTCGCGTACTGCCGCGACAAGGTGCCAATTACCGTCATTAATCGCGGTGGTTCCGGACAGTTCGAGCGTCTGATTGACAGTCCCGCCGCCGCGCAGATAAAACTTGGCAATATTGTCTGTTGTATCGTCGCCGCCGCCGACCCACCAGGATGCCTCATCGGTATTACGATGCTTTCCGATAAACACCTTATTGCCGGTAAAGTCCTGCGTCGAGTTGATCCAGAGTTCAATCGTAAAGCTGGCACCCGTGGCCCATCCCAGTGTCGCGTCATCAGCCACATCGACTTCGACTGAACCGTCAAATGAACGGGCGCCGTTGACAAGGCCGGTTGCCGTAGAAGGACAGGTGGTTGTACACACTGCATCAGTCACCCCAATTGAATCGGCAAACGGTCCGTCGCCGGTTTCGTCAAGTTTCCAGTAATGCGATATGCCGTCGGGACAGACAGTCTGTGTATCTGAATTGCAGTAGGACTGGCCGGCCAATCCGGCGGTATAATGGGCCGCAATTTCGGATGCGGACAAGGCGCTGTCGTAAATCGCCAGCTCATCAATAACACCGTCATGGTAATAGTAAGGATTTAGATTCAGCCAGCCAATGTTCATCGCCGCGGTCGCCGAACCAAAACCGGCTGTCCAATTATGATTATCGCTGTCGGCCATTGAGCCGTCCACATACAACAGAATGTCGTCGGTGGCGCCGTTGCGAACTGCGACAACATGGTGCCATCCACCATCATCGACTGCTGTCGGGCTTTCGAGAGCGGCCATGTACTCATTGTCCGTATCCCGAAGCTGGAACCGCGCGCCGCCGGTGGTGTTCTGAACGCCGATCCACCAGTGCAGGTCCGTGGCGGAATCATCGCGTCCGACGATGACCTCGTTGTCGGAGGTACCGCCATCACCTACGGGGTTGGTTTTCTTCATCCAGAACTCGATGGAAAAACTGTCATTCGGTCCCCAGTCAAATGTGTCATCGTCGGCGATTTCGATTGTGTTGGTGCCGTCGAAGTATTGACCGCTGTCGATAAAACCGGTCACCTGCGTCGGACAACTGCTCGAGCAAGTTGCGTTCGTATCGCCGACAAAATCGGCATACGGGCTGGCGGTTTCTTCGAATTTATAATAGTGAATCATCGATGCCGGGCAGTTCGTCCCCGATCCCGGACCCAGCAACTGTACCAAATGCGTATACCACAGGTCCGCCATCTTGGCGTAACCGGTGTCGTTGGGATGCAGATTGTCCGTCATGTCGGTTGAATAGTTAATGCCTGCGCCGTCTTCCATATCGACCATGACAATATCATCGCCGGTTCTTGCTATCGCCATGGCCTCGACATTGTCATTAAAATCTGTTGTCGTGGAACTATAGTCAATGCGGTTGATGATCCGCGCCAGCAGCACGGTGACATGGTTGCCGCTGTTGGTTTCATAGGTGTCGATATTATCCAGAATCTCTTCGACCTGGTCGGGATCCGAACTCAATGCATTGGTCCCGATATGCAGCAGGACGATATCCGCCGGCGTGGCGACAAGCCAGTTATAGATATTGTCGCGAACCTGTGAATCCGTCCAGCCGGGATGGCCTTCGTTATCCGGGTCGAACGGCGGCACAATCGCCTCGCCCGCAACAACACTGCCGACAAAGTCCACGTCATAGCCGCCATCCTGCAATGCATACCACAGGTGGCTGCGATAACTGGTGCGCTCCGACGACGGCCGCGAGTCGCCGCTGTGGTTGTCGTAGGTGATCGAGTCGCCGCACGGCATGATTTTGACCGTAGAGTAACCAATTGAAGTGATAAATAAAACTGTGAAAAGAATACTAAGAATTACCGACTTTTTCATTTTCTCACCCTTTCTCAAAAATGCCGAGTTTCCGGCCCATCAATGTAGTATATTTATGAGCGAGGACTCCTTTCCCGTCATTACATTATTCTTGTTAATCTATATACTTTACCATAACAACTCAAATATTTCAACAAATAATATTTTTTTTATCGGACGCGGCCTGCATTCAATTAGTTCTCTTAAGTGACTTAAAAACAGATGTTACGCTCGTTTAACTCGCTTAACTTGCCCAAGGAATGAAAATCCGTGTGTCGGCGGTTCAGGCATCTTGCATATTCGCCCACAGGAAAACCGGCAAAGACCGCCTGAGAAACTCAGTAAAACGGAAATGCCGTATTATTCAGCAAGCCCAAAGTACCGTCACCCTTTACGATCCCGGATTCGCAGTTTGCGATTGCCAGTTAACAACATCGTCACCATACAGGGCGTCATCGATTCTATCCAACACCGGACCGCCACCATCGGGAGCCGCGGGCCACAGGTCTTCGTCGTCATAATCTACTGAATCAACATGGATATAGTACCTTGTCCCCTGCAGGTCCGTATCTCCGGGCATGGACAATTCTAAGAGTTCGCCGCCATTGCTAAGGTTGGTACCGTTCTCAAATGGCCCGAGGACGGTCGCGCCAACAGTTCCGTATCTTTGTTCGGGATCAGTAAACACAGCCGGATTTTTAGCTACGATCAGGTATCCGTTTGCCGGGATCGTCGTACCTGGCGGGAATGTACAATCGACGCCTGACGTAAATTTCCATCCCAGCGTTTCAAATGTTTCGGGATCATAATACTCCAGTGTAACAGGCGAACCCGTGATATTATGCAATTCGATATATTCATAATCCTGATCGGGATATGCAGCACCTGGGATAGAAGGCGGATTGTACATAATCTCGCTAATGACAACAGGTCCGACTTTAGGCCCGGAGTTGGCAAAATTCGGGGTCGCTGAATCCATCGGGACAAATACCGTTGTCAAATCACTCTTTTCGTAAAGGCCGAACGAGACACTCGTTTCCGATGCTCCGAAGCTAACTTCAACAGTATAGCCGGTCAATACTCCACCCTGGCCGGAACTAAGATAGACCGTTTCGCCATTCTCGCTCAATGCAAACTGGCCGCCAAAATGCAGGTCCTCATAGAACACCCTGTAATTGCCGGAGTCAATTGTTGTTCCATCAGCAATCCTATACTTCATCAGGTTACCGGAATCATCGCTCAGATACCATCCGCCAATATCCGCTGGTGTATCTGATGCATTATACAGTTCGATCCAGTCCGGCAAGGTATCGTGAGAGTGTGCCAGCACTTCATTGATAATCACTCTGGCGACATCATCGCTGCCGGGTGACCCGCCGGCAACAACGCTTTGCCGCCAGTTTTCTTCGTCCCGCCAGCTTTTCGGCTCTGCTGTTGGATCGCCAATCACAAGTGAGTGGCCCCCGCCATCGGTGGCAGGATACCATCCATCCTTATACTCAAATCGCATGATTGCAGCATCCAGAGGATCAGCCAGCCGGAGAATGATCTCCTCGCCGCCGTTGTCCAGTTTACCTGTATATTCACCGGCAACATTTAACGCTGTTCCGTAACGCGATTCAAATACATCCTGTCTGGCCACAACCACCGTATACTCTCCGGGATCAAGCGTCATAGCGGAGAATATAAAATCAATCCCGCGGGTAAAGCGAACCCCTTGAAGGTCAATGGTCGTATTACTGATATTCTGCAGTTCGATAAACTCTGAGTTCGGATCTGAGGCCGGATTGTACATAATTTCTGTAATGCGAAGGCCGTCCAGCACCTTTCGATGCTCCGTATATTGATCTTCGATAACGGTGGTTGTACTTGTCGCATCCAACTCAAGACCAAACACAACATCACTGCTTGTGGCGTTAACCTGATGCACTTCAACAGCAATGACGTTATCGCCATTTTGAAGCGCATCTGCCGGAACGGTAAAGTACTCATACCCTGCATTACCAACAGCAGGTGTGTCTGCAAATGTTGAATAGGTGACTGTTTCAGGAAGCCGTATGGAATATACTTTGATACCATTCAAATAAATTACAGCACCGTCATCAATAACAGTTGCAAACTCCAGATGATCCACTTCACTTGGATCTCCATTAAACGTAAAATGTTTCCGAAAATAGTATGTTGTCTGTTGGACTGGTTGATTTATCGTCAGCAACGTATTTTTTGCAGCCGGCAAAGCACTGTCTTCAACATATAACAATGCCGCACCTGTCGGCCAGTTGGGTTCATTATTATAGTCTACTCCACGCCAGGCTGTTCCCAGATCGGTCCCGGACTGCTCATAAGACCAAACATCCTCGATTTCGACCAGGTTGTAGGTTGTCACCGTCGTATTAATCGATGCATTGGACACCCCCGGAGTCGGTAAATCAAAGAACTGAACAGAATCGCTGCCATCGGGGGTTCGCCCTTGTGACGCATCGGTCATATTGGGAGTATATATCACTTTATCTATTTCGGTAAGATCGGCATCATAGATCGCGAGGATTTCACCGTCTGCACTTAAATTGAACCGAAGGTGTCCGCTGGCATCGCTCTTGTCCGCCTCGAATACTGCATATCCGGTTCCATCGACAAAACTCAGCGGACGGATCAACGCCCGGTTTGGCTCTGCAACAGGGTCATCGGTAATGAAGAGTCCGCCCATATCGACAGGCCAGAGACTTGGATTGTAAATCTCCACCCAGTCATCGACAAACAGAATATTACCGTCAGCCAGCCACTCATTGATTTTTAGATTTCGATGGTCGCCTCTTGGCGCAATTTTGTTGGCAGCGCCAAAGGTTGGCTCTGTCAGCGTCCATCGTTTTTGGGCTCCAAAGCGTCCTATTGATTGATCCTCCAACTGCATACCGAACACAACCGAGTCAACGGCCGCCGCCGCAGGATCCAACAAGTAAATATCATCACCGTCTGAATCAATAAAAAATCCAGTATGGATACCCGAAGTGCCGCTGTTTGTGTCCGCATACAAAATAAGGTAGTCGCCGGGATTCATCATCGTTCCGGATGCGAATACGAACTTATCCGGCACGTCAATGTTATCGGTTAATCTGTAACCGCCCAGATCAATCGCAGTAGGGCCGTCGTAGTATAACTCGATCATATCGGGATATGTTCCTTCGTGTGCCAGCGTCGCATTGCTTGTCAGCACTTCATTGATAATTAGAATTTTCGAAGACGTATCAACCGTCCATGTAGCGCTTGAATTTCCTTCGCTGTCGCCGGGCGCAAAGAAGTCCGTACTGGCAAATTGCTGTCCCTGCCAATGCTCCGCGGAGTTTTTACCAATCACATCAACACGATAGGAATGGCCGTTTTCCAGGCCTGTCAACGACAGCACCCCGAGGGTGTAATTGTCGCTGGCGATAGGCAGCGGGATTTCGCTGCTCCACACGCCGGGTACACCGTCATCGACCAGGCGCCAACGGTAGCTGACGATGCCTGGGCCGCCAACCGTTAATGTGGCTTCAGTCGAGCAGGACACTGGCGCGGGCGCACCCGAAATAGAGGCACCGGCGGGTACTTGGTATCCCATATCCAGGCCGTTGGTTCCGGCGCCGATCGCCGGCGAACCCGGATGCAGACCAAAATCTCCACCTGCCAAATCAGCAAACAGCGGGGCGCCATCGATATTACTCGTGCCGAGGGAATGCCATTCCTCCGGGATGATCGTGTTAAAGACAGAAGGCATGGGATCTGGTCCGTAGCCGGGGTACTCGGGGTTGTCGAAGATGTTGAAGAATATCCTGTCGTTATCCCAGAATATACTATTCTCCAAATAAGCTCCGGCACCGGGATCAACACCCCGTCCGGGTTCTCCGAAGTTAATTGAAGCCATCGTCGCGCCGACAAAGGTGTTGTTTTGCGACGTGATCGACACATCATTCTTCAACAGCATGTGGTGGTCGCCGCCGACAAACAGGTTGCGTGCGACCACGACATCACTCCCGAAGTCCGTTGCGATGGCATTTGCCGTGGTATAGTTCACATTGCCGTCGTAGCCGTTGGCAAACGCCAAAAAGGTATTTCCTTCGACATGTCCGTCGGTGTCATCGAAGTCGAGTGCATCGTCAGGACCTCCGGCGAAAAAGTTGTTGTACATTTGGATGATGGGACCGGGGCGTTTGCCGCCGGTGAAATCCAGTAGGTCTTTATTGCCCGTCGTCTGGCCGAATGTGCAGCCATCAAAGATCAGGTAATCGCTGCCGGAAAGTCCCGAACCGTGCAGGGGTTCGTGGCCGCCGATTGGGGGGAAGACGCAGTTTTGGATGATCACCTGCGGATGCGTCAACTCCATGAAAGGCACGTTGTCATTGGTGCTGGCAAACATCATGTAGTTCATCGAGACGCAAGCGGTATCGACGATAATCGAGTCGCCCTGACCGTCGCCGTACTCCATGTCCACGTAAACCAAACGGCTCTCGGCAGGCGCATCATGGAAGTTCAGGCCATCCCACTGCGTTGCCGAACCCGGATTGGGGGCCATGCGAATATGTTCGAATTCCGTACCCTCGGCGACAATGTTTCCGTTGATGGTGATGCCCGCTCCCGTATCAAAAAAGACAGTTGTGCCCGCTTGAATCGTCAATGTTACCCCGGACGGAATGACGATATCGCCCGTTACACGCCAGGGGCCCGATGCCGCATCCAGTAGAGTATTGGTCGCAAGTGTGCCCGCAGAAAGCGTACTTTCATCACCATCGTCATACCAGATATCCACATATCCTTTATGCAGTACGTCTCCGGTTCCGTCCGAAGTGCCATACGTCTGCACTGTCACGCGATTGATGCCCGGCAGCAGCGAAAGGCCTGTGTCCAGGGACCAGGTCCCTTCCACACCGTCCCAGTTCGCAAGCAGACCGTTGACCCGAACCGACCGCGTTTCCGTCGCGTCGGCGGTCCCATTGACTGCCGTTGCTGCACTCGTTGTCTGATAATAACCATTGACTGTCGGCAAACTTGTTTCGGCCGTAAACGTCAACGGAATCTGGGAAAGCACATTCGCATTACGATCCACGACATACTGCTTCATTTGTTCCAGCATGGACTCCGGAACAAAGTCCGTCAACAGTGAATCCAACAAAGGATTAATATATTCCGGAGCATAAACCGTCTCGGTCAGTTTTTTCAGCTCGGCATAATATCGCCATACGTACTCAGGATGTTTCAGGAATGGTTCCATGACCGTCATATCACCGGTCGTTGGAAGCCAGATCGAAGCGTCCGGATCGGGAGTTGTATTCCCATACCCCAGAATCGTATCCAGGTCATGAGGAATCAGCTTGAAACGACGATCATTTACACCGCAATACATCTGATAATCATCGCCGCTGCCATTGGCGAGATTTGTTTCCTGGTTGCCGATCAGGGCCATCACCGCATACCATCGAATCCATTGTTGAGTGTGAATAATCTGCTCAATCCGCTGAAGGTATGTCGCTTCCAGCTCATTTTCAAGTACATTCGTTAACTCGAACAGGTCACTCCAGTCGTTTTCTGACTGATTGGTTCCCTTCGAATAACCCGCTGCGACATAATCAGCCGGATCTGTTCCCAGATAAGTTAAATTAGCGTCATGGTAGCGAGACACTCCACTATACACATTCCCATCAGCATCATCCGGGAAATGATTTTCAGCAAAATCCCGGTCAATCACTTCCATGCGAACATACGTTCCATACATCCGGGTGGGATCTGAATCGGTCACCGCAAGATTGGAACCATTCACCCGAACCTGGACGGCTGTTCCCTCCGCGGCGACAAGACCGGCCAGTCGAAAGATCGCGCTGCCGGCAAGTTGCAGATATGTGTATTTACTATTAAGATTGATAGCTGTCACATTTTTCCATGAATGATCGTGTTTGAAATTAACACGGTAATTGTTCGGCGGACTCCTTCTGGTGCCATTACCGCGATTTCGCACTCCTACGTTATATCGCATTTTAGTGTCAACGCCATCAATGCTGATGAACGTCGCATTCATAAGTGCGTTAGACCTCTGTTCGCTACTGGGACTTTGGCTGCTGTCGCCAATATCTTCAATCCTTCCGCGTTCATCCTCGGTCATAATAATATGGTAGATCGGTTGCTTGCCTGCTGTCCATGCAGTATCTGCAGCAAAGGAATCATCCACTTGGTAAAGCAGGTTGGCTACCTGCTGAGGTGTGCCGTCCACATCGCAGACCTTTGGCCAGGTTCGCGTGTTTGTCAATGAATCGCTTGCTTCGACAAAGAATTCGACAACACTGGCATCCGCCTGGGCGGGTATAGATGCGCCATAGACCCCATCGCCGGGTTGGCCGTCTCCGTGTTGACCGTCGTCAAGCATCGCTACCGTGGTGTAGGATGCCGCATTATAAGTGGGATATGTGCTTTCGTTATACACGGATGTATCCACACGCCAGTGCAAAATCGCTGTGATAGGCCCAGGTGTTTCATCTGAAAGCTTTGCCGTAACGGTTACTGTTTGGCTGCTGTCCGGTATAACAGGGGCATGACTGACATCCTGAACGATGGGTGCAGTATCTGCCGCGAAAACAGAGTTCACCCGACCTGGAGTTCCTCCGTCAGTCGTGCTTGCATCCCAGTTTTGCCCGTATTCATTTGATTGATTAGCACAAATCAGTTCCAGAGAATAGCCATCGCCGTCATGCGCATCTGACCAGGTCCAGCCTCGGTGGGAATAGTCAAGCGGACCCAGCAGACGCTGGGACCAGTCGCCCTCATCAGAATACTTCACGCTGTCGATAATGGTTCCGATTGCATTAACGAGTGTGACCTCCTCGCCGAAATTGCTCAATTTTCCCAACCAGCCACCAACCACATTGGTTACTGTCGGATATCGAACTGAAAATTCAGACACATTCGCCGCGACAACCAAATAGCCATTGCCTCCGATCATTGTGCCGGCAGGAATTTCAAAAGTAAGCCCGTCAACAAACCGCCAACCGCCAAGGTCAACGGTACTGCTGCCCGTATTAAACAATTCGATATATTCTAATCCGATCGGTTCCGGCACAAATGCCAACTCATCGTGACCGGGGTGATACATGATTTCATTAATGATAATGCCCGCATCTGCCGATTCGCCCCCATTGGAACTTCCGGGCGTTGCCGTTGGACTGTCAAACTGCTGCCATCCCGGCCCACCATTCGGATAGCGCCCATAGGAATCATCATCACCCAACCCGGGAAATGAAATAGCATCGATTTGCTTACCTGTGCTGTCAAAGAGTCCCGCTTCTTCACCTGATGCAGACAGATTAAAATTGGCGTGCAAAGGTCCCTGTCCTGTTTCACTGTCCGCCCAGATCAGCAGGTAGTCACCGGGTTGGATCGTTGTTTGCGTTGGCGCATTTGCAGGGACCTGCCACTTGTCCGGTGTGTTCAGTGTATCCGTTAAATACATGCCTCCGATGTCAATCGGAGTCGTTCCGTAGTTATACAACTCGATCCAATCGGGATATTCACCGGCTTCGTCCGGATCTTCGATCGTCCCTTCGTTGTCTGCCATGATTTCATTGATAATAAGTCGGTACCCAACATCTCCCCAATATCCTGAGAAAATCGCAAAATCACTCATGTCAACATTGCCAACTCCATCAAAGTTTGCACCGGGAACGGAATCATCCAGCCATGAATCTGCGAAAACGATCAAGTCCCCAATACCCACGGAGCAATTACCGTCCAGGTCGCCAACCGGACACTCTGCAAGACAAAACATTCCACTATGGATAAGAAAAATCGCTAAAAAAAAACTATAAATACGCACCAAACACCCCCAAATTAAAATTCATTAAAACCCCCTGTCCAAAAATTCCGCTATGTTATAATTATGACATAAGTGCTTATTGTACCAAAATAAAGCCACATGTCCAAATGAAAACTCTGTGGCAAAAGATGATTTATTGCGAACGATTCGGTTGTTGCAGCATGCCTGCCTTGATACCGCCATCAAAAGTGTTTAATTGACGGATTTTTCATAACTGTCTATGGGTACTGGACTTATGTAAATTTTAAGGGCGACAGGCACGGTCATGGCATGTAATATAACTCTTTATATTTCAATGACTTGGAGGAATTGTGCGAAAATTGATTGATCCTCAATAAATACGGATATTGGACCCGTCTGACAGCGTCTTGACACCTTGGACCCGTAAGCATCTGCTGGAGAACTGGCCAGGCAATTTTCGTCGTACACTGCTGAACTGATTTTCCTGAAGGAGTGTTTTTACTGGATTTCTTCATGAATCATCGGAACGAATCGAACAGGCATTTTGGATTCTTTAGTGATCCTGCCTTTTTTATCTTTGGCGACTAAAATCAAATCCTGAATTCGATAGACACCGCCGACAGGAATGATCATTTTTCCGCCGGGCTTGAGTTGTTCGAGCAAATCCTGTGGGATGTGGTCCGGGGCACAAGTGACAATAATCACATCAAACGGAGCGTATTCGGGCCAACCCTTGTAACCATCTCCGATCTTCACCTTTACCGTCTTGTATCCCGATGTATGAAGTGTTTTCTGAGCCGTTTTACCCAGTGGCTCCAGTATTTCAATTGTATAAACATAGGGTGTGAACTCCGTCAACACGGCCGCCTGATATCCTGAACCGGTACCAATCTCAAGAACCCTCATGTTTTCTGTCAACTCAAGCAGACTTGTCATATAAGCAACGATGAACGGCTGTGAAATTGTCTGGCCATGTCCGATCAGCAGCGGCCCGTCTATATATGCATCAGCCCGATTCGCTTCCGGAACAAACCAATGTCTCGGCACATTCAGCATCGCCTCCAGAATCCTTGGGTTTTTCAAGCCGTACCGGTGCTCGATCACATCAACCATTCGCTTTCTCTCGTCCAGCCGTTCTGTCGAACGGGGGTGATGCCAAAGAGGGAATTCTGAAGGCAAGAGAGTATTAGAATCCGGAACCAGGCCTTGACCAGCGGCATCAAATTCCGGCTGCTCGAGATTTTGGACGGATGGTTCCTTTTCTATGTTGAAAGACTGATGACGATCTATTTCCGGACGGCAAGGGTCTTTTCTGCAGGAAAAAACAGCAATACTGATTCCTGAGAACAAAAACAAGAAAACTATTCTCCTTTTAATCGCTTTATGATGCTCATTTATTTTTCTCATCTGCACTGCCCTTAAAGATGGAATTGAACATCGCAAAATCCGTGCCGAACAGGATTTTCCGGAATAAGCGTCTTAAGCAGTACCGTTTTGCTCCCGTCGGGTCGCTTCCTGCAGGATTTGCTTTTCCCGCTTATTGAGCGAACCAATGCCATCGCGTCTGATTTTGTCTAATATCCGGTCCACTTCCGAGTGAAAATTCCGCTCATGTTCCATCCGCCGGCTCCAAGCGCCCTTTTGGCGTTCCATCCGCCACTGCGTCAGCAACGGCTTGTATTTGACATAGAGAAAGCCCACAGCAAGCCCGGTTAAATGGGCAACCTCTCCGCCGGCATTGATTCCGGAGGCAATAAAAAGGAGACTCATAATAACGATTAGCACAACCAGCCACACCATCGTCATCGGTATGAGCCCGTACAATAAAACCCTCATTCGGGGGTACATCACGGCAATCGCGGCAACAACCCCGTAGATCGCCCCCGACGCACCCATCATTATTCCGGCCGGAAGGATTTTCAGTAAAACAAGAAGGGTATAGACCACCCCGCCGGCGGCTCCGGAAATAAGGTAGAATTTCAAAAATGCTCTGGAACCCCAGGACCGCTCCACAAACGGACCCATGAAATACAAAACCATCATGTTGAACACAATATGAAAAATATTGCTCGGGTCGTGCAGGAACTGGTACGTCACCAAACGCCAAACCTGAACCATGTTAAAGAATGATTCAGGCAGCACCGAACCATAGTAATAGATATATTCTCCGAGATCGGGGATCAGCTTTGCGATGATATAAACGACAAAATTGACGATCAGCAGCCATTTGACTACAGGCGAAATGCCTCGAATACCGCCGCCCATCGTATAATGCCGCTCCTGATGCGGTCGGACGTAATCTCTGTCATAAATTCCCATTGTGTTCCCTGAAAATTGTGTCCATTTTAAGATTGCCCCCTTATAATATCCTCAAAACCGAACGAAGTTCAACCGAAAAATGGAAATATCAGTTTCAAAACGGCGGCACGGGCTTCCAACCCGTGAGAATACGGCCAGAGCCTGCCCCGAGTTTGCCGAGGGGATGGCCGTGCCGCAATGTTAGAAAAATGGAAATATGGACTTTCTGAAGGATTTACAACGTCAACTGGATGAGTTAGAGCGGCAGGACCAATTCCGGCGGTGCCGGACCCTTACTTCGGCGCAGGGGCCGGTGGTCACGATGGACGACGGCAGTAAAAAGGTGCTGTTGTGCAGTAACAACTACCTGAATCTTGCCGATGATCCGCGAATCAAGCAGGCCGCTCATGAGGCGCTGGACAAATACGGCTTTGGCGCCGCGGCGTCCCGGCTGATCTCCGGCACGATGACTCCACATATCGAACTTGAGGCGGCATTTGCGGCGTTTCTGCAAAAAGAGCATGCCTTGTATTTCCCTTCCGGCTGGACGGCGAATCAGGCCCTTTTGACCACCCTGCCGCAAAAAGGCGACCTTGTTCTGATCGACCGCTTCGATCATGCCTCCATCATCGATGCGGTCAAGGCGTCCGAAGCCGATTTTCATACTTACCGCCGAAATCAGCCGGAACGGTTGGAAAAGTATCTGGCTGACGCAAAATATAATAACCGTTTTATCGTCACCGAAAGCGTTTTCTCGATGGACGGCGATGTCGCGAATCTGCAGGAACTGGTCGAACTGAAAAACAGGTACAATGCCATCCTGATTGTCGATGAGGCGCATTCAGTGGGTTGTTTTGGTCCTGCCGGCACTGGATTGTGCGAGCAGGAAGGGATACTGAACGCGGTCGATATAATCGTCGCCCCGCTGGGCAAGGCCATGGCCGCCACCGGCGGGATTGTCGCCGGGCCTAAAACCGTGATCGACACGCTGATCAACAAAGCCCGCCCGTTCATTTACACCACCGCCCCGTCGCCGGTCGTGGCCGCGGCGGCATTGAAATCGCTGGAGATCATCCAGGCCGAGCCAGAACGGCGAAAAAAACTGCAGGATAACGCTGCATTCTTACGGAATGCGTTTGTCGAAATGGGGCTGGACATCGCTAACAGCACCACCCAGATCATCCCGGTGATTCTGGGCGATTCCGCAAAAGCACTGGAAGTCTCACAAAAACTCTACGATGCGGGTTACTTCATCTCCGCCATCCGCCCGCCAACCGTCCCACCGGGAACCGCCCGCCTGCGGGTTTCTGCTCAGTCAAAACATACACAGGAGCAATTAGAGGGGCTGTGCGAAGCACTAAGGAATTTTTGATTTGAAATTCTTTACTGATAACAGTCCCAAAGGGATCATGATTATAGAAAAACTCGATATACGACCACAAAAGTCTTACCTGGCTTTTTTTCGAGTGGTGAAAACAGCCAGCAGAATTATTCCGGCGATGATCATGTAGATGCTGATGTTTTGGGAGACGGTGCCGCCTTTGTAAAGGATCCACCACGCGCCTTCGAAGGGATTGTCGTCGCGGAGGGTTTCGATGAAAAAACGCGCCATCCCATAAAGGATCAGCATCATGCTCATCACTATGCCCGGTTTCTTTTGTCCGAATCGGCGCCAAAGCATATAAAGAATCCCCGCCAGGATAAACGCATTGACGCTCGAATAAATCTGGGTGGGATGAACCTTCAATGTCTGGTAGGGGCCTTCTTTGACGGCCTGCTTCTGAAGAACGGTCAGGTCATCGTAGGGCTTAATATAGCCGTTCTGGAAATAGTCGTTCGGCAGTTCGAGCAGCGGCTTATCGCGACCACGGGCCGGGTCCGGTTGGGTTTGGCTATAAAAAGCGGGACTTCCGTAAGGAAACCGAACCGCCCACGGCACATCGCTGCATTTGCCGTAACAGCAGCCGTTCATCAGGCAGCCGATGCGTCCAAAGCCAAGACCAACCATCAAACCAACCGCCAACACGTCCAGATAAAGGCGTTTGGGCAGTTTTTTGAAATATAAATATGCCCACAAGAACACAATCGCGGCGATGACGCCTCCCAGCAGTTCCAGCCCCCCTCTCCAAACGGCCAACCATTCAGCAGGTTTTACATGGTAGTGAACAATATAAAACGTTCTCGCTCCGACAATTCCGCAAATCAGGGCATACATGGCAATGTTTGAGATGTTATCCGGATTCTGACCGCTCCGTTTCATCATCCGCCGCATCAGCCAGACAGCGACAAGAAACCCGATCACCATCAGCGTCCCATAGCTTTTGACGCTGATATGCAGGAACGGGATTTCGAACAACTCCGGATGCATGGATTATTTAAGCAGTTTATACGAATTGTCTTCGTCGCAGGCGAGCACCTTCGGTTTCAGGGCAACCATCTCGTCCGGCGTGTAATAGGCGAAATTCATGATGATGACAATATCGCCGGGACTGAACAATCGGGCCGCCGCCCCGAGCACAACAATTTCCCTGCTGCCGGCCGGCGCGGGAACGACGTAGGTTTCCACCCGCTCGCCATTGGTGACATTGGCCACGAGCACTTCCTCATACGGCATGATCCCGGCGGTTTTGAGCATCTCCTCATCAATGCCGATGCTGCCGGGATAGTCGATTTTCGTCGCAGTCACGCGCCCGCGGTGAATTTTAGCTTTTAACGCTTTTATAAACATGGATTTACATTCCTATATTCTTTTCGAGGTCGTATTATACCGTATCCGGCCGATTGTTCAAGTCTATGATTAAATTGTCAATCAGACGGGTATTTCCAATATGAACCGCCACTGCGACTAAGGCCTTTTGCTCAATCCGGCCCAGTGGTTCCAGCGTGTCTTTGTCCACAATGTGAATATAGTCAATTCGTCCCTGATCCCGTTCAATGACGGCTTTCATTGCATCAATGAGCGATGTTACGTCGTCATTACCGGCAACCACTTTCTCCCTGCAAGCTTTCAAAGCTTTATATAAACAACAGGCGCGTTTGCGTTCTTCAGGCGACAAATACCGATTCCGGCTGCTCATGGCCAGTCCGTCCGGTTCGCGAACAATCGGGCAGATGCGGATTTGAAGCGGTATATTCAGGTCACGAACCATCCGCTGAATCACGATGGCCTGCTGGGCGTCCTTTTGGCCGAAATAGGCAATATCGGGCAGGGTGATATTAAACAGCTTGGTGCAGACGGTCGTGACGCCGCGAAAATGGCCCGGGCGTTTGGCCCCGCACAGCAGCTCGGTCAGTTTCTGAACATCGACCCACGTCAATTGTTCGGCCGGATACATTTCCTGGGCCGACGGGGCAAATACCAGATTGGCCCCAAGTTTTTCGCAATACGCACAATCCGTTTCCAGCGTGCGCGGATATTTGTCCAAATCCTCGCCGGGGGCGAACTGGGTGGGATTGACGAAAATCGACACAACCACAAAATCGCATTCCTGGGCCGCCGCTTCGATCAGCGAACCATGACCAGCGTGTAAGGCACCCATCGTAGGGACAAGGCCGACGCTAAGCCCTTGTTGCCTGACGGCCTGAATGCTTTTGCGAACTTCATTAATTGTATGCGATATTTTCATCTTGTTAGATAACTCTTGTCTTAGAATGACAATTCACGGCCAAGCACAGCTTGACCGTGCCACCCGTCCGTACAGTATTTATGCAAGATAGTATTTTATTTCATTTGCGATTTTGTGGACCTGTCCATCGTCGCGACATTCATCCGCCTGCAGGCGAATCAGCGGACAAACCGTGTAATTAGTATAAAGCGTGTCATACCCGTTTGCAAGATGCTCCAGAAAAGCAGGTTCGATCTGCTGCTCATAGGGCCGGTTTCGCTGATGAATACGGTCAAGACAGTTTTCCAATGTATCGTATAAATAAATTACCAGGACCGGTGTGCATACGCCCTCTTTGACACTGTCATAATGCTTCATGTATTTCCGAAAATCAACACCTTTCAGCCAGGCCGATGCATAGATCATGGCCTTGTCAAACACATAATCACTGACATAGGTCATGCCGTTTTTTAAGCTTGTTTTTGTCAGTTGCGACGCCCCGCTGGCCAGGAAAAACAATTCCGAATCCAGCGCCAGTTCTTCATGGCCGTCATACACATCGGACAGGTAGGGATTGTCATCATATTTTTCGGGAATAAATTCGGCTTTCAAACGCTCGGCCAATCGCGTTGCCAGTGTCGTCTTGCCGACACCAATATTGCCGGCAATCGAGACCAACTGCGGCCTGTCGGAATCAAACGAGAAATCCTGCTCATTCAACCGGTCATAGAGTTGGCGAACGGTACGGCCGATCTTCGGATGGACCAGGTTCGCGTTTAATTCACACAATCCCCTGAGGACAAAACTCCGCAGGTGCAGTTGCGAATGCGGCACGGTTAAATCCGGCTCATCGACGCATTGGTCATCGTAAAACAGCAAATCCAGATCGATGGTCCGCGGCCCCCAATGTTCATGACGTTCACGTCGTAATTCTGACTCGGTTTGCCGCAGCAACTCAAACAGTTCCCGACAGGACAGCTCGGTCGTCAGCTTTGCCGCGGCATTGAGAAATTGCGGTTGAACAAGTCGGCCCAGGGGTTCGGTTTCATAAAACGAACTGCCGTCAATGTTTTGAATTTGCGGATGTGCATCCAAAGCGGCCAGCGCAGCATTGAGGTTCTCTTCAGGATTTCCCAAGTTGCTGCCCAAACCAATATACGCTGTGTGTTTGGTCATTCGCTCCGCGTGGGCACCCGACTTCGCTGAAGCTTCGTCGGGCAAGCCGCCCACCCTACTTTATAATTTCGCGATCCGTTCCATGGCTTCTTTGACTTTGTCCGGATTATTAAACGCACTCAAACGGAAGTACCCTTCGCCCGCCGCACCGAAGCCGGCGCCGGGTGTCCCGACCACATTTGCCTTGGTCAACAGCAGATCGAAAAATTCCCACGAACCCACACCTTCCGGCGTATGCAGCCAGATATACGGAGCGTGCTGGCCGCCATAGACTTTATACCCCTGAGCCGTCAGGGCTTGGCGCATTGCATCGGCATTGGACATATAGAGATTGATCGTCTCGGCAATCTGCTTTTTGCCTTCCGGACTATAGACCGCTTCGGCACCTTTTTGCGTGATGTAACTGACACCGTTGAATTTCGTGCAGTGCCGACGATTCCAGATCGGGTGCAGCGGCTGCGGTTGGCCGGACTTCGTATAAGCAGCAAGGTCTTTCGGTACGACGGTAAACGCGCAGCGAACACCGGTAAAGCCGGCGGTTTTGGAAAAGCTGCGGAACTCAATCGCCACCTTGCGGGCGCCTTCAATTTCATAAATCGAATGCGGGATACTGTCGTCCCGGATAAACGCTTCATACGCCGCATCGTAGAGAATAATGGCTTTGTTTTCGATAGCATAGTCAACCCACTTCTTGAGCTGCTCTTTCGTGGCAACGGCCCCGGTCGGATTGTTCGGATAACACAGGTAAATCATATCCACGGCTTCCGTCGGCAGTTCCGGCACAAAATTGTTCTCGGCAGTACAGGGCATATACACAATTTTCCCATAGCGGCCCTTGCCGTCGTTTTCCCCGGTGCGGCCGGCCATGACATTGGTATCGACATAGACCGGATACACCGGATCGGTCACGGCGACCACATTGTCCAGCCCGAAAATTTCCTGCATGTTGCCGGTGTCGCACTTGGCTCCATCGCTGACGAAGATTTCATCCGCCGCGACATCGGCCCCGCGGGATTTAAAATCGTTCTCGGCAATCGCGTCCCGCAAAAATGCATATCCCTGTTCGGGGCCATAACCGTGCAGGCCTTGATGGGTGCTCATCTCATCCACCGCCTTGTGCATCGCTTCGGCCACCGCCGGAGCAAGCGGTTCGGTCACATCGCCGATGCCCAGCTTAATGATATTGGCCTTCGGGTTGGCCTGTGCAAAAGTCGAAACGCGTCGCCCGATTTCCGGAAACAAATACCCCGCTTTCAGTTTCAAAAAGTTTTCGTTCACTAATATCATGTAATATTTCCTATCGTTGTTTTTTTGCCACAAAGCACACAGAGAACACCAAGGTATATTTCTCTAAAACCTCTGTGGCAATCTCTTTTAAAAGTTTTCTTTTACATAGTTCACCGCGTTGGTGAAAATCGTCATACCATCGGCAAACCCTTCACGGTCTTTCAACCGTGTCCAATGCGGATGCTGCGTCCAGCGAACACAGCGTTCCGGGTGCGGCATCATGCCCATCGCCCTGCCGGTTGAATCCGTCAGCGCGGCAATCGAATCCTGTGAGCCGTTGGGATTGATTGGAAAATCGCCTTCGTTTCCGTCCGCATCGACATATCGAAATGCGACATAGCCGCCCGTTTTAACCGTTTCGAGTGTTTGTTCGCTGTCGCAGACGATTTTGCCCTCGCCGTGGGCGATCGGCAGATAAATCCGCTGATCCGGATTGATAAATACACACCGATCGGTACCCGGCTGCAAATATACCCAGCGATCCTCGAATTTGCCGCTGTCGTTGTTGGTCAGTGTGACTTTCTGGGCAGTCAGATTCAAGTTGCCCGCGCCGTCTAACCCCGGAACAATACCCGTCTTGATCATGACCTGAAAGCCGTTGCAGATACCTAAGACGAGTTTGCCGTCTTCGATAAATTTATGCAGAATATCGCTAAGGTGATGGACGACCTGATTGGCCAGGACTTTGCCGGCCGCCACATCGTCGCCATAGCTGAAGCCGCCTGGAAAAACCATGATCTGATAGCCATCCAGCATCGCCGGATTGTCAATGATCCGGTTAATATGAATCCGTTCAGTCTGCGCCCCGGCCAGTGCCAGCGCATGTTGGGTTTCCATGTCGCAGTTGATTCCCGCCGCTCTTAATACAATTGCTTTTGCCTTATCCATTGATTGACACCTTTTTTAACCATGAAGCATACAAAGACACTCAAAGTTATGACTCTGAGTATATAACCATGTATTTTTCTAATATCCGTTTTTTAAATTCATCGCTGATTCGACTCCAGTCAAGCACATCCACCCGGAACGGTAAATCGGATGATTCGAACGCATCTTTTAATCCTAACAAAACACACTGTTCGAGCCGCTGATCCGTTTTGATCACCAGGTCCAGATCTGAGTACTTTCTGGCGCCTCCATTAACTCTTGAACCGTATGCCCACACATCATAACCGGCCGCATGGTTTTTTAGTATCTGCCTTACAATATCCAGATGTTCTGAACTCAAATCAATCATTGTCTTTTTTTATTGCATTTAAAAGTTTTCTGGATGCCTCCAGCAGATCAGCCGAAGCGCCCAGTACTTCGTCAGCCCGATCCGAACTGTACGTATGCGTCGTCTGATTGCGGAGATTGTGAAACAGAATCCAATCCTCAACATTATCGATAAAGCCGTTTTCTCCGGCCAGACGAAACAGTTCTTTGCGGCTTAGCCCTTCCAGTGCGGCCGTTCCCAATTTCTCGGTAAGCCAGCGTTTCATGAATTTCCAGCCCATCTCATACATGATCTCAAAATTCTGAACCACGCCGGCTTTTACGGTTTCGCGGATTACCACTGAAACCGATTCACGTTCACAACTGTCAAGTGCCTCAATCGCCGCTTGCAGCGAAACAGTCGCATTTTCAAGATTTGTTAAATCCAGCCGCATTTATCGTTCCTCTTTATACGCCCATGCCCACATGAAATTCAACCATGTAGTTCATGAAGAAAAAATATTATAATACAAAACTTTTTAGGCCGTTTTTCAGAATCGGCACATTAAAATTAATCTGATTGAGTCGAAGTTCATGACATAAGCACTGCTGATAAGCAGATTCCAGCAGGCCCGGACCTAAAGCCCTGTGTACTTCAATTGCACATCCAATCACTCTATTCGCTAATTCATTAAAAATCACGTGTTTTATTTTTTAAGATTTTTTTAATAATCTACATGCTCTTCATTATCTACATGGTTAATCACCATGACAACGGTTTTTGCCATGCATCTTTCAACGCATCCAACTTCGCGTCAACAACGACAGTCTGATTTTTATCTCGAATCAGCAGTCTCCGATCCTTGATCACTTCGCCCACCTGTCCAAACGGGATGTTCAGCATTAGTTTGGCGAACGCATCAAAGTTTTGCGGTTCGATTTCGACCAGGTACCGTGAATTTGATTCGCTGAACAGCAACGCTTCGGTCTTAGCGCAATCTTCCGACGCGGGTACGCCGCGAAGGTCTGCCTCGATGCCGCAGTTTCCGGCGAAAGCCATTTCCGCCAGTGCCGTTGCCAGGCCGCCTTCCGAGCAGTCATGACAGGATCGAACAAGTCCCTGCGCCATCGCCCGATGCAGCCGCTTTGCTGTTTCGGCAGCGACTTTCAGATCCGTCGTCGGGACATTGGCGCCCAGTTCATCGTTGACCTTATAGTAATGCGATCCGCCTAATTCATTCTTCGTCAAGCCGACTGCAAAAATAAGATTGCCCGGCTGTTTGGCATCCATCGTCACGCATTTATTCACATCCTCGACGATCCCCATCGCACTGATCAGTAGCGTATACGGGATCGCGATGCGTGTGCCGTCATCACATACAAATTCATTATTGAGCGAATCCTTGCCGGAGATAAACGGCGTTCCAAAGCCCATCGCGCCGTCGTAGCAGGCCTGCGAAGCCCGCACCAGCGCACCGAGCATTTCCGGCCGTGTGCAGTCACCCCAGCAGTAATTGTCCAGTATCGCAATCCGCTCCGGGTTGGCCCCGACACACACCAGGTTCCGTACTGCTTCGTCAATCCCCGCCAGCGCCATCCAGTACGGATCAATATCGCCGTAACACGGATTCATCCCGCAACTGAGGGCGACGCCCTTGTCGTGCTCGTATTTCGGACGAATGACCGCCGCATCCATCGGGCCGTCGTTGGTCGCCCCCATCAGCGGTTTCACCACGCTGCCGCCCTGCACCTCGTGATCATACTGACGAATGACCCATTCTTTCGAAGCCACATTATATGAACCGAGAATCTTCAACAGGTCATCGTTATAAGTGTCCTTTGCTTTCAGTACCGGCTCGGACAATTTCTTTGTTTCCCATTTTGCGTTGCGGTCATACTTGCAGATGCCCTCGTGCAAAAAGTCCATATCCAACTGGCCGACCTGCGTGCCCTGATACCGCAGCGTCAGTTTCTTGTCGCCGGTAAATGTCCCGATCACCGTCGCTTCCACGTCTTCGGCATCAAAGATCGCCATGATCGCGTCCAGATTCTCCGGCTTAACGGCAATCACCATGCGTTCCTGGGCCTCACTGATCCATATTTCCGTATAAGACAGCCCCGCGTATTTGAGCGGTACTTTTTCCAGGTCAACCGCAACACCGAGCTTTTCGCCCATTTCACCGACGGCACTGCTCAAACCACCCGCCCCACAATCGGTAATCGCTTCATACAGTTCTGCATCCCGTGCCTGCAGAAGCGTATCGAGCATCTTTTTCTCGGTAATCGCGTTACCGATCTGCACCGCATGGGAGAAAATATCCTCGTGTTCATGGGTCATTTCGCCGCTGGAGAACGTCGCGCCGTGAATGCCATCCCGGCCGGTTCTGCCGCCGACCACGACAACGAGGTTGCCCGCCTGAGCATTCTTGAAACATTTTTCACGCGGAATCAGGCCGACATTTCCGCAGAACACCAGCGGGTTGGCCAGGTAGCGATCGTCAAAATACAACGCCCCGTTGATCGTCGGAATGCCCATCCGGTTGCCGTAATCCCGCACACCCGCAACCACACCCTTCATAATCCGGCGGGGATGCAGGACGCCTTTGGGGACATCGTCCAGATTCATATCCGGGCGAGCAAAACAGAAAATATCGGTATTGGCGATCGGTTTGGCTCCCATGCCGGTTCCCATCGGGTCGCGGATGACGCCGCCAATGCCGGTTGCCGCCCCGCCGTAGGGGTCCAACGCGGAAGGATGGTTGTGGGTCTCAACCTTAAAGCACACCGCGTGTTCGTCGTCAAATTCAATCACGCCGGCGTTATCCGCAAAGACCGAAATACACCAATCTTTATTCAAATCCTTTGTGGCCTTGAAAACCGTCTCTTTGATCAGATTGTCAAAATGAATCTTTCGACCGTCATGGTCCATATCGACACTGCTTTTGAGCGTCTTATGCACGCAGTGCTCGCTCCACGTCTGGGCGATGGTTTCCAGTTCCACATCCGTCGGCTCACGGTCAAGTTTTTTATACTCATCCTGAATCGTCTGCATTTCCTTGAGATTCAGGAACAAATCCTTCGCTTTGCTGAGCTGCATGAGCTGCTCGTCATTCAATTCGCGGATCGGGATTTCCGTCAGCTTCATCTCATAGGATTGCGTATGCGGACTTGGCGGCTCGGCATCCATCCCAAAAACCACGTCTTCGATGCAGTCATTGGCCAAAGCCCGGCGGGCAATGGTTTCGCGTTCCTTGTCCGAAACAGTCCCCAGCAGAACATATTTACGCCCCGTCCGCACCGAGGCCACCTGCCCGGCTCCCATATCCGCCAGCGCCGACCGGACCGATTCGGCCACCGGATCCGTCACGCCGCTTTTCAGATGGATTTCAATCAACGCTGCCTGCATCGGCCCGGCGGGAATACCGCTTTTACCGATGTGCCAGTCCTGGCAAACCGGATCGGCCAGCAATTCCACCGCCACCCGCTCGGCAAACGCCTGATCAAAATCGGCCTCGATCAGATAAACCCTTTCCGAAATGACATCCTCGACCGACCGGATATTCAATTGCCGGATATCCTCCAGCACATCCCTGCCGTGAACATCCGGAAACCCCTGCTTCGATGAAATCTCAAATCGCCACTGTTTCACATCAAATCCTTTTTTATCTGTGTTCATTTACTTATGGACAATCTTCAATCCGTGGATTGTACGTTTGGGACATGATAACCCAAAAAAGAGCTCTTCTCAATCACGAACCAGATGAATCAGAATAATTCTTTCTGGTCGATTTTGTATTGAATCAACGCAGTGCGTTTTTTGACGGCTTGCTCCAACAGCCGCTGGACCTTCTTGTCGTCGCCGGCCTCAATCGCTGCCTGGATTTTTTTCAACTGGACAATCAAATTCTCAATCCCCTGCGAGCACGTTTCCGGGTTCGTCATCAGGATATCTGCCCAGATATTGGCCGGCCCGGAGGCCACGCGCGTCGTATCAATAAACCCCCGGCCCGCAAAATGCATCTCCTGTTCACCGCTGGCGTTGACCAGCGACGCCGCCGTGATATGCGGCAGATGGCTGACCATCCCGAAAATCCGGTCGTGCTTTGACGGCGACATCACCTCAACTCTGCACTTCAGTGTTGACCAGAAGTATCTTAGCAATTCAATTCCGTCGGGACTGGTATTCCGGACCTTAGTGAGAATACATCTGGCATTCGCCAATAAATCATCCCGGGCAAATTCCAAGCCCCTTTTTTCAGAACCTGCGATGGGATGAGAGCCGACATAATAGACCCTTTTAGGAAGGTGTTTTTGGGCCCATTGATGGGGCAGCATCTTGGTCGAACCGACATCGGTTACAATGCAGCCGTCCTGGAGGTGGGGGCCAATCTGCCTAAAGTAGTCCTCAAATGTCTGGATAGGGGTAGCCAAAATAACGATATCCGCCCCCGTAACCGCCCGTTCCAACGAATCCTCAATCTCATGGGAGACTTCATGCTGCCGGGCTTTGTCGCGTGTTGACGCGCGATGACTGTACCCGACGATTTTTACAGCCGGAAACCCGCTTTTCGCCGAAAGCGTCACGCTGGAGCCCAAAAGCCCCATGCCAATTACACTAATTTTTCTTAACTTTATCATAAATAACCACTTATGAGAATTCCTCTGGCTTTCTAATGTTTATAGAAAAGTACCTTGCCCGATGGCCCCTGTCAATTTTTTTCTTTCATTTTGCATGGAAAATTACTATACTACCTATCCGGAAAAAAATACTTTATGGTTGTATTCATGCAAAATTGCGGTTCACCTGAAAGCGAACGGTTTTTTTGTTGTATCGTGATCGTGATTGAGAATTCCCGTTAGGACGCGGCTGTGTAGGGTTGCGGCCGCAAGTTATAAATTGACTCGCGGGAATTTACTGCCCTGAAGGGTATATATGATAAAGAAATTCATGAAATATGAGTGAAATGACAGAAAATACCCAAAACGAGATCGCTTTTTCTTCGCGACAATATCTTCCGTTTGAGGACGAGATTGCCGCGATTGATGAGACGATTGAAGACCTTAAAAAGCAAGGGACCATAAACTCTTTACAGGGTCCTAACGCCCAGCAGATACGGGATCAGCAGGTCCGGCAGACCGAACTGCTGAAGCAGATATATTCAACCCTGTCCCCCTGGCAAACGGTGCAGGTCGCTCGCCATCCGCAGCGTCCCCTTCTCGGCGATTATCTCAATCTGCTGTTTAAGGATGTTCGCGAGATGCACGGAGACCGCACTTTCGGGGATGACCCTTCCATCGTCACCGCACTGGGCCAGATCGGTTCCCAGAAGGTCATGATCGTCGGGCAAAACAAGGGCAAGGGCATCAAAGAAAAAGTGGCCTGCAATTTCGGATGTCCCAGCCCGGAGGGGTATCGAAAAGCCCTCGCAAAAATGAAATTCGCTGAAAAATATAATATCCCGATTGTCACCCTGATCGACACCCCCGGGGCCTATCCCGGCATCGGGGCCGAAGAACGGGGCCAGGCCCAGGCCATTGCCGTCAACCTGATGGAAATGTCGCGTCTTCGAACACCGATTGTCTGCATCGTCATCGGCGAAGGCGGTTCGGGCGGCGCTTTGGGGATCGGCGTCGGCGATCGAATTGCGATGCTTGAGCACGCGTACTATTCCGTAATTTCTCCGGAGGGCTGCGCCGCCATCCTTTGGCACGACGGAGCAAAAGCGCCGATCGCCGCGGAGGCGTTGAAACTGACCGCCAAAGACCTGCTGAAACTGAATCTGGTGGATTCGATTATTCCCGAACCGCTGGGCGGGGCGCATCGCAATATTCACGATACGGTATATAACGTTGAACGTTATATCACCCGAACACTGCTCCAACTCAAGCGAATCAGTCTCGACAAACTGTTAGATGACCGCTATGAAAAACTGAGAAATATCGGCGTCAATTGCGCCCGGGCCATGGAAACCGCATCCCAACCAAAAACAGAGAAACAGCTTGAGATCCCGGAACGCCTGTCGATTGAAGCCCAGCTTAGACAAAAACAGACGGAAAAAATTTAGTGGAACCACGGGGCTAAATTCCCGTCAGGAAAACCATCTCCTACAACCCCGCTTTCGCTCGACGGCATTTACTGCTCTGTCGATATTTCGCGCGGGTCATTGCCTGCTTCGATGGCCTGGATCTTCCTAACACGCCTCAAATGACGCCCGGAAACAAATTCCGTTGTCAACCATGTTTCCACTATTTTTTGAAGCACTGTCGAACCCAGCAGATCACCCGAAAGACATAGCACATTCGCGTCATTGTGTTCGCGAGAAAATTTTGCGGAAAGCTCATCAAAACACAGTGCGGCTCGAATGCCCTTGACCTTGTTCGCGGCGATTGACATCCCAATTCCTGTGCCGCAAACGAGAATGGCACGGTCGGCCAGATTGTCCACGATGGCCCGGGCGGCAACATAAGCGGTATCCGGATAATCCACGGGCTGATCCCCGGAGGTCGAACAATCGACACACTCAAAACCCAATTGAGCAATAATCGCTTTAATCTGATCGATGGCTTTGCGTCCTCGATGGTCATTCGCAATTGCTATTTTCATAAGAAGTCGCCTTTTCTCGCTATGATATTTTCAGATATTTGACAAAAACAGTTTCGATAGACCTCTGCATTAAGCCCCACCGGGTCCTGTATATCTTCTTTTGGATCCAACATAAAACACTTCTGAGAAGACAAAGGACACATCTGAAGGATATAAGCTCGGTGGCTTTGGCTCATCGTAAAAATCAAATCACTCTGCTGAATATCCTGAAGGGTCAGTTGGCGGCTTCGATGGCTTGTCAAGTCAATCCGCTGCTTACGACACACTTCGACGGCATGGCCGCTGGCGGGTAACCCATCAAGGGTCGCAATTCCCGCTGAATCTATCTTATACCCTAATTCGTCCAATTCGTCAACCGAACAGTCCAGAATGTCGGAAAAAAATTCCCGACAAAACCCCGCCGCCATCGGACTGCGGCACGTATTGCCGGTACAAACAAATAAAATCCGCAGGGTGGACCATTCCCGGATCAGATCGGCCGGGACCGCTCCTTCACGCAGAACCTCAATATTTTTTTTACCTATTTTAACAACGGTACTGCTCTGTTGATAGGTGCATCCACAGTCCGGTGCATCCACAACAACATCGATTTTCCCCTCAAAATAATTCAACACCTGCTGTGCCGTTGTAGCCGGCTCCTGACCGGCAGGATTGGCACTGGGTGCGACAACAGGCGATTTCGCTTGCGAAAGAATTGCACTGGCAACCGCATTGTCAGGATAACGAACCCCTAAAGTGTCATCGGCATACAGTAAATTAAAAATGTTCTTATCAAGATTTTTTTTGGCCCGTTTCAAGGCATTTTTATCTAACTCAAAAACAATGGTGACCGGACCGGGCAGCGCATGTTGAACCAGTTTTCTCGCCCTGGCTCCCATGGACGGGATGTATTTGGCCAGTTGTTCGTGACTTCCGACGTGGAGCGTGTAGCGTTTTTCTAACGGACGGTCCTTGACTTCATTCAGACGTTCAAGGGAATGTTTATCGACCTTGCAGCCGATGCCAAAAACGGTCTCTGTGGGAAAAGCGACAAGCGATCCGTTGTCTAACAACTCCGCCGCTCTCTGGATGGATACCGTATCTTCCGGCGTAGTAATTTTTATAATTTCTGTCTTCACAATGACTTGTTGTACCAGAATCGGGAGGAAATTTCTACCGTAAATTTCTACAGGTTTAAGCCCCTCAGATTGCCACAGCAATTTATCCCATAGAAATAACAATAAGAATAGCTCTATTATTTATTTGTGTTAATTCGTGTGTATTCGTGGTTCTTTAATCTGTGGACTAATCTTCTTCAAAATGCACTTCGACGCCTTCGCGGTAGACGCTTTTGTCTTTTCGCATTTTCCATTGGGCGATGAACAGGCGGATGGCCCAGGCGATGGCTGAAAAGCCCGCCATGAAAAAGATGATCATAAAGACAATGGCAATGATTTCTTTGAGCAGCCAGACCAGCAGACCCAGCCCGATGAGAAACAGACCGGTAAAAAAACTGACCTTGGCCGCGTCTTTGGTGGCCTGACGGAACGGATTGCCGTTGATAAAAAATCGAAACATTGTATGCTCCCTTCGGTCATAAAATTCTAATATCTAAATCCGAAATCCAAAACAAATTCAAAATACTAAATCCAAATGATTCAAAGAAGATGTTTGTAAATTAAAATTTTGAAAATTTATTATTGTTTAGAATTTCGTGCTTCGGATTTCGGATTTAATAAAAAAGGGCCTCTATAATGGAGGCCCTTTTTTAACAGTTTAGTACATTCCGCCGCCCGGAGGCATTGCGGGAGCTTCTTTCTTTTCGGGAATCTCACTGACCATCGCGTCGGTCGTCAGCAGCAGCGATGCGATTGACGCTCCGTTCTGCAGAGCGGTCCGCTCGACCTTGGTCGGCACGATAATTCCGAACTTGATCATGTCGCCGTACTGCTTACCGACGGCTTCATAACCATAGTTGTCTTCGGTCGATTCTATGACTTTTTGAGCCACAATGGAACCATCCAGACCGGCGTTGATCGCGATCTGTTTGATCGGAGCCACGACCGCGCGACGCACGATATCCACGCCGATCTTCTCGTCGCCAACACCTTTGACCTTGTCCAGAGCGCCCAGGCACTTGAGCATGGAGACGCCGCCACCGGGCAGGATGCCTTCTTCGACCGCCGCACGGCAGGCATGCAGGGCGTCTTCGACACGGGCCTTCTTTTCTTTCATTTCCGCTTCGGTCGCGGCGCCGACATTGATCGAGGCCACACCGCCGGCCAGCTTAGCCAGCCGTTCCTGCAGTTTCTCGATGTCATAGTCGCTGGTCGAGCTTTCGATTTCGCGTTTGATCTGCTCGATGCGTCCCTTGATGTCGCTGGTCTTGCCGCCGCCTTCGACGATGGTGGTGGTGTCCTTATCGATAGTAATGCGTTTGGCCATACCCAACTGGCTCAGTTCGATACTTTCGAGGTTCAAACCAAGGTCCTCGAACAACGCTTGTCCACCGGTCAGCGTCGCAATATCGGCCAGCATGGCCTTGCGGCGGTCGCCAAAGCCCGGGGCCTTGACGGCACACACCTGCAAAACGCCGCGGAGCTTGTTGACCACCAGTGTCGCCAGGGCTTCGCCTTCGACGTCTTCGGCGATAATCAGCAGCGGACGGCCTTGCTTGGCCACCTTTTCCAGAACCGGCACCAGTGATTTGATGGCGCTGATTTTCTTTTCATGGATGAGGACGTAGGGTTTTTCCAGCACAACCTCGCGATCTTCCGGCTTGTTTATGAAGTGCGGGCTGAGGTATCCCTTGTCAAACTGCATGCCTTCGAGCAGTTCGACGTGTGTCTCCAGCGACTGACCCTCTTCGACCGTAATGACGCCATCCTTGCCGACCTTGTCCATCGCCTGAGCCAGTGTTTTACCGATCTCGGCATCCTGATTGGCCGAGCAGGTGGCGACTTGTTGGATCTGCTTGCTGGACTCCACCGGCGTGCTCATCTTCTGCAGAGCGGCGACCATGGCTTCAACGGCCTTATCGATGCCGCGTTTGACCTGCATGGCGTTGGCGCCGGCGGTAATGTTTTTCAGACCTTCCTCGAAGATCGCTTCGGCGAGAATGGTGGCCGTGGTCGTTCCGTCACCGGCTACGTTGCTGGTCTTGGAAGCGACTTCCTTAACCATCTGGGCGCCCATATTCTCGTAGGAATCTTCCAATTCGATCTCTTTGGCGACAGTGACGCCGTCTTTGGTCACAGTCGGGCTGCCGAAGGATTTTTCCAGAATCACGTTCCGTCCGCACGGACCGAGCGTGACCTTGACCGCCGCGGCCAGCTTCTTGACGCCCTGGCGAATCGCCTCGCGGGCCTCTGTATTAAATGCAATCTTTTTCGCTGCCATATTTCAAATCTCCTGTATATTTTCTGTGAAATCTGCGTAATCTGCGGTTTCGTTTACTCAACGATTGCCATGATGTCCGATTCGTCCATGATCAGGTATTCTTTACCGTCGATCTTAACTTCCGTACCGGCGTAGCTGGTAAACAGCACTTCCTGACCTTTTTTGACGCTCATCGCCGCCCGGCTGCCGTCGTCGAGATGCTTGCCGTCGCCGACGGAAACGATTTTCCCTCGCTTGGGTTTTTCCTTGGCCGAATCCGGCAGAACAATCCCGCCCGCCGTCACGGCCGCCGCTTCTAAACGCTGGACAATTACTTTGTCCCCTAATGGTCTGATCTTCATTCGTTTCTCCTATGTAAGTTACAATTTCATTATCTCACTTAATTGACAAACCGCTACAAAAAAACTTTTCTTTTGCAAACACTGTGCCAGAGACCCCCGACAAGAACGACCGGAAACATCCTATCTCTTTTATGAATAGTGCTTTACAAATAGTTGAATGAATCTGCAAAGCCCCGCCCCAAACCCAATTCGACAGCCAACCCCATCCCCCTCCTGCCAGCATGGCAGACAGGACCATGCTTTCGTCGCCCCCAAACGTCCTTTTTGTATTGACGACATGCTTCATCGGCTGTACCATGAGGCAAAATCAAAGGGGGGAAATATACGGGACTATCTGACAGGGCGAACTGATGGCTTTACGATTTGTCGAAATTTTTATTCCCTCGGGCAGGGAGACCGAACTTTTTGATCTGCTGGCGGAATTTGACCCGACCACGATTGTTCAAAAGGAACGCTCCGGGCAGTTGCTTCATACCAAACTGCTGGTCAATATCGAACACACCGAGCCGTTGATGGACCGGCTGGAGGCGCGTTTTGCCGGCACCGAAAACTTCCGGATTGTCATTGTCTCGGTCGAGGCCACCATTCCCCATATCGAAGCCAAAACAGAATCCCCGGGTACCTCAAAAAAGAAAATCAAATTCGCCCGGATCAGCCGGGAGGAACTCTATCATGACATTCTTGAAGCCAGCCAGTTGTCGTGGCTGTTCGTGATCATGGTTGGATTGTCTTCGATTGTCGCCGTGATCGGATTGGTTCGCAACAATACCGCGGCGGTGATCGGGGCAATGGTCATCGCGCCGCTGATGGGGCCGAATGTGGCTTTGGCGCTGGCGTCCACACTGGGCGATATCCAGCTTGCCAAAAACGCCCGACGCGCCAATCTTGTCGGGATCGGTCTGCCGCTGTTACTGGCGGCGGTGTTCGGGATGTTTTTCGGAGCGGACCACGCGGGAACGGAAATCCTGTCCCGGACCCGCATCGACCATTACGACATCATCCTGGCACTGGCGGCGGGGGTCGCCGGGACGCTGAGTTTTACGATGGGCCTGTCCGGGGCGATCATCGGGGTCATGGTGGCGGTCGCGCTGCTGCCGCCGCTGGTGGTCTGCGGCATCCTGCTCGGGGCCGGGCGATGGGACCTGGCAGGCAATGCCGCCCTGCTGTTCGGGGCGAACCTGATTTGTGTAAACCTGGCCGGGGTGGTAACATTCCTGATCCAGGGCGTGCGCCCGCTGTGGTGGTGGGACAAGGAAAAAGCCCACAAAGCCACCCGACGAGCCATCATCACCTGGGTCATCTGCCTGCTCGTGTTAATTCTGCTAGTCTTGGTCACCCATTGGCGAAGTTAGAATTTCTCAAACGTTTCGTTGGCTGATGATTTTTTATCGGAATTTTATAAAAATGTCTTTTTTCAAGTTGACATCGAGGCCGGTGTTACGTACAATATATATAAAATGTTACGTGACGGAGTTTTTTAATGCCAAAATTAACATTAAACGCTGATAGCAAAACAGTTTCTTTGGCCAAGAAACTGGCCCAGGTCAACCAAACCAGTGTTTCGGACATGTTCTGTCGTTTTATTAACGGACTGGCGGTCAACAAGCAAACCGACATCAAGATCGGTCCCTTAACCCGCAAAATGACTGGGATTATCAAGCTGCCGGAGGGCAAATCCGAGCAGGATATCCTGACGGACTCCCTGCTGGATAAGTACGGCGTTGAAAAATGAAGCTCTTTTTTGACACCAATATCCTGCTGGATGTTCTTCTCAATCGCCCCGGGCATTATGAAGCGTCTGCCGCATGGTGGACGCGGGCCGAATCCGCACAGGTCACGGGTTATATTTCCGCCATCAGCTTTAACAATGTGTACTACATTGTTCATAAGATCGCCGGAGCCAATACCGCACAGAAAGTGTTAAGTACGCTGCGGGATAGTTTTACCACGGTAGATTGTACCGCTCAGATCATCAATCAGGCCATCGACGCCCGGATGAAAGACTTTGAAGACGCCATCCAGTACTTCAGCGCCATCCACGCCCAATGCGACTATCTGCTGACGCGGAACGTCAAACATTTCCCCTCCGAAGGCGTAATCATCCAAACCCCCGAAGAACTCCTGACCGTAATCGATTTTGAGCAGTCATCGTAGTCAACTAACGATGTAAGAAACCACAGATTACGCAGATTACACAGATAATAATTCTTCAAGGCCTCACAGAGGCCGATATGTTGTAGCCACGTCGGCGTACCTGTCCGTCATAGCTCTTAAAGCGACGACGGAAGCCCGTGGAACATAGATACGTCTCTCATCCCAAAGCCCGCGCAGCGGGCGGCATGTCGAGCATCAATAATATGCCGCCTCGTTGGGGCTTAAAGAATTGGGGGATGCGCTCTTGATTCCCCACCTTTACGGGATGGGGCTACAACATGCCGCCCTAACGGGCTGAATCACGTCTCAAACCCCATCATTTTTTACATTGACGACCGGCCGAGTCGCTTGTACGATGAAGAAAAATTAAAGGGCAAGATAACTTACAGAATTGGCTGAAAGGAGGTCATATGCCTAAAAAGTTGGCTTTAATCGTATTGGGACTTTTAGTGGGTATTATCATTGGTGGCATTGCAACAATGGCATACGTGGGATTCTCCCTTTCACGTGGAATGTTCATGCTTCAAGACACAGATATAATAAGAGTTGAGGATGCTGCAACTCAAGCATATCTAAATGAGTCGCCGGAGATTGGGATTTGGGCAATTGAAAATTACCTTGATTTTTTTGAATCCGTGATTAACCAAAGAACAGCGGCGGTTGAAGAAACAAATAAACAGCCACAAGATGCTTTTTTCATTGCTGATCCTAAATCCAGATGGATTAGTTATGTTCGACTCGGCATTTTGTATGAAAAAACAGGAAACGAGAGCAAAAGAGACGAATCGTTTCAAAGAGCGGCTGAACTTTCTGGGAGTAACGCTGATGAAGACGTTAATGAACAAATGATTAAATTCATCAAAAAATTAGATAAGAATTTCAAGCCGTTAGACTTTGATACAGAACAATAGCTGAATAGAGCGTATATTCTATAACTACCGGTTGGAAGCCAGCGGTGTATCAGAGGCAAAAATGATCCAAATTGAAAGAATTTTGGAATTAAACAACCACCCTCTACAGAATCGCCAATTCCTTATTTATTGGATGCAGGCGGCGCAGCGGGTTGAGTGGAATCATGCGCTGGAGCATGCTGTTCAGTTAGCGAATGAGCGCGGGAAGCCGGTTCTTGCTGTATTTTCATTGACAGATGATTTTCCTGAGGCCAATGAGCGGCATTATGCGTTTATGCTGGAAGGACTCAAAGAAACACAAGCCGTCCTTGCCAAACGGGGCATCCAACTGGTGATCCTGCGGGGCAGTCCGGAGCAGACGATTCCCAAACTTGCCAAAGACGCTGATGCGGTGGTGACCGATGACGGTTATTTACGCATTCAGCAACAGTGGCGGCAGGAAATCGCAACTCTTGTGGATTGCCAAATGACAGAAGTTGCTACGAATGTCATTGTACCGGTTGAGGAGGCATCCGAAAAAGAGAACTTTTCCGCGGGAACATTGCGACCGCGAATACACCGGCAATTGGATAAATATCTTGTCCCATTAAAACATACGAAGCCAAAACAAAACTCATTGAACTTGAAATTTAAAGGATTTGATATTTCAGATCTCAAAAAAGCATTCTCAAAACTGAAAATAGACCGCACTGTCAAACCATCACCGTTCTATACCGGCGGCACCAGTGAAGCCAAAAAGCGGCTGAAAAAATTCATCAAAGATAAACTCGACGATTATGCTGAAAAACGCAACGACCCAATGGAAGATTGCCAATCCAATCTAAGCCCGTATCTGCATTTCGGCCAGATCAGTCCATTGTATATCGCTCTTGAGGTCATGAAAACCGACTCTCCCGGCAAAGACAGCTTTCTCGAAGAACTCATCGTCCGGCGGGAACTGAGCCATAACTTTGTGTACTACAACCCCCGCTATGATGAGTACAACGCCCTGCCCCCATGGGCACTGCGAACACTGAACTATCACGTCAAAGACAAGCGCGAATACATCTATACGCAGGACCAATTCGAAAACGCCGAAACGCACGACCCCTGCTGGAACGCCGCCCAAATGGAAATGGTTCTCACCGGCAAGATGCACAACTACATGCGGATGTACTGGGGCAAAAAAATCCTCGAATGGACAAAAAATCCAAAAACCGCTTTCAAAATCGCGCTTTATCTGAATAATAAATACGAACTGGACGGCCGCGACCCCAACGGCTTTGCCGGCGTGGCCTGGTGCTTCGGTAAACACGACCGCGCCTGGGGCGAGCGTCCGGTCTTCGGCAAGGTCCGCTATATGAACGCCGCGGGTCTCAAGCGAAAATTTGACGCAGAGGAATATGTAAAGAAAATCGACGACCTCAAAAGGAATTTATAATGACCTACACCGCTTCCCCAAAACGGTACGAAACCATGACCTACAACCGCTGCGGCCAAAGCGGCCTGAAACTGCCGGCGATTTCGCTCGGCCTGTGGCACAACTTCGGCGATGTGGACGATTTCGAGCAGGCACGGGAAATGCTCTTTATGGCCTTCGACCACGGCATCACGCATTTTGACCTAGCCAACAACTACGGCCCCCCGCCCGGCAGCGCCGAGAGCAACTTCGGCAAAATCCTCAAAAGCGATCTGGCCGGCTACCGTGACGAACTGATCATCTCCACCAAGGCCGGGTACCTCATGTGGGGCGGCCCTTACGGCGACTGGGGCTCGAAAAAATATCTCACCGCCTCGCTGGATCAGTCCCTAAAGCGGATGGGGCTGGACTACGTGGACATTTTCTACTCCCACCGGCCCGACCCGGAAACCCCGCTGGAAGAAACCATGGACGCCCTGGCCCAGGCGATCCAGCAGGGCAAGGCACTCTATGCCGGCGTTTCAAACTACTCGCCCGAACAGACCCGCCGGGCCGCCGCCATCCTCAAAGACATGGGCGTCCGGCTGCTGATTCATCAGCCGCCCTATTCGATGCTCCGGCGAAATTTTGAAACCGCCGGCCTGTTCGACACGCTGGACGAACTGGGTATCGGTGCGATATGCTTTAGCCCGCTGGCACAGGGACTGCTTTCGGATAAATACCTCAACGGCATCCCCGCCGACTCCCGTGCCGCCAAAGAACATGGTTTCTTAAAGAAAGAGGCCATCACCGGCGAACTGGTGGAAAAACTCAAAAAGCTGAACGACCTCGCACAGCAGCGCGGCCAAACGCTGGCCCAGATGGCCGTCGCATGGGTGCTGAAGCAAAAAGCCGTCACCAGTGCCCTCGTCGGAGCCAGCCGCGTCGAGCAACTGCGCGATAACCTCAAAACCCTGGAAAAACTCGATTTTGCCCCGGACGAACTGTCCGCAATCGACACCATCCTGGGCGGCTGATCTTTTTCATGTGCGGCGTGGACAAAAGAATAAAAAAAATTCGTACCCATTCACATAAATTATGTGAAAGTGAAGTTACGGCCTGAAAGGCCTGGGTAATATAGCCCAGGGCAGCGCCCTGGGAAGATAAGGTGCCCAACAGAGCAAACGCCCTGAAAGGGCAGGATAAAAGAACAGTTGATTAATTATGCTGCCCTTTCAGGGCGAGAATTGATAGTGGGAATTCTTAACCCAGGGCGTTGCCCCGGGCTAAAATAGGTTGGCCTTTCAGGCCATAAGAAAAGCGTGAACGCTTACAAAATTCAATAGGAAGACATCCGTGGCAAAGCAGGAATATTCAAAATACCAGAAAAACATTATTAAAAATTACTACGAAAATCTGGACACGATCGTCCTGACGCGATTGCAGGAACTCGTGACCGATCTGTATTTAGCCGACACGGCGGCTAAGAAAAAACGCCTCTGGCAGCAGGCCGAAAAGGCATTGGCTAAACTTAAAATAAAACCCGTCGTAAAGGCCCGCATCCTCGAAACACAGGACGTCAAAATATTAGCCAAAAATCTACAGGAATGGTTACGATGAAAACAATTAAAGCCCTACAACCTGTCATTCCGGCCAAGGCGAAGCCGCGAGCCGGAATCCAGGGCGATAACGTCTGGATGCCGGATCAAGTCCGGCATGACAAATACACAGACATTTTCTATAATTTACTCTCCATTGTCTGTGTAATCTATGGACGGGAAAAACTTATACTAATGGCTGAAAGTGAAATGCGTACCTGTGTTCTCTAAAAGGAAAGATAGACAACTTGGACAAAATAATACCACATATTATAGGCCTCTTAGCTTTGTTGAGCTTGTTTTCTATTTTCAAGTATTATTTAACTTTTGTGGAAAAAGGGAGACGAAAAAAAATACTATCAATAATTGCTTGGACTTTATTAACCTTTTTATTGATTTTGTTATTGGGCACATTTTATATCATGATGAAATAAAATTTGTGATAATTCGTGTTAATTGGTGGCTAAATGAAAATCAGTGTTAACAACCTGAGCATCAAGTACGACGGACATTCATTGTTTGAGAATATATCGTTCGAGGTTCGGTCCGGGCAGCGGTTTTGCATCAACGGTCCGTCCGGTTGCGGGAAGAGTTCGCTGCTTCGGGCGATGCTTGGTTTTGTCCGGCCGCAGCAGGGAACTATCCATATTGACGACATGCCCCTTGATGATAAAACCGTCTGGCAGTTGAGACACAACATCGCCTACGTTACACAGGAGCCGGATTTGGGACAGCAGATTGTCCTTGACCGTATTCGCAAGCCGTTTGATTACAAAGCCAACGTCCATCTGAAATGGAGCCAGCAGACCGTCGATGAATGGTTTGACCGGTTCAAACTGCCGCCAAAACTTCTGTCAAAGCAAACAACCGATCTTTCCGGCGGAGAAAAACAGCGTATCGCCATCATCATCGCACTGCTGCTGGATAGGCCGATTTTGCTGTTGGATGAACCGGCCTCGGCACTCGATAAGCAGATCAAGCAGATTCTCCGGGATGTATTGGTTGAATTGAAAAAAACAGTCGTGTTTATTTCCCATGAAGATGTTCTGCTGGATATCGCCGACGCGACATTAGAACTGGTTCCGGCGGAAGGTGGCGGCTATGAATGACATCGCCATTCAAACATGGGGTCTCGTTGCCGGCTATGGATTGTTCATCATCCCGCTGGGCATTCTTTTATGGGCCAAGGTGCCGCTGGTCGGCAAAATGCTCATCGGCGTCGTCCGCATGACGGTGCAGTTACTCTTGGTCGGCTTTTATCTTCAAGTGGTGTTTCAATTAAACAACCCCTGGCTCAATGCCGCATGGGTGCTGGTGATGATCGGTGTGGCGGATGTCTCGATTATTCGCGGGGCCAACCTGCGGTTTCGTAAACTCGCGCTGCCGCTGTTTGCGGCCCTGCTGATCGGTATTGCAATCCCGCTGTTGTATTTTCTCGGTATCATCCTGCGACTGCCGAATTTACTGGAAGCCCGTTTCGTGATTCCCATTGGCGGCATGATCCTCGGCAACTGCCTGCGTGCGAACATCATTGGCCTCAGCCGATTTTTCCAGTCGATCCGCCAGGGCGAAAAAGCGTTTTGCCAGACCCTTGCCGACGGGGCGACGCTTGCCGAAGCGACCCGGCCCTACCTGCAGCAAACCCTGCAGGAAGCGCTGGCGCCCACGCTGGGCATGATGTCCACGATCGGTCTTGTCGCGCTGCCCGGCATGATGACAGGTGTCATTCTCGGCGGTTCGGCCCCCATGACGGCCATCCAGTACCAGATCGCCATCATGATCGCGATCTTCACCGGGACGAATATCACGATTTTGCTGGGGATATTATTAACCCGCCGGGTGAGTTTCGATGCCTTCGGAATGCTGAAAAAGGACGTTTTTATATCCAAACAAGAGCATTAAGGTTTTTTTCTTGATATAAAAGAAGGTAATATATATTATCTCTCAGTTTCAATAAGTGACTCAATATTTGAAAAAGGAGAATATATTGTTAGAAAAAATCAGGCATGTCAAAAATCCACTCACTATCATTGCTATTTTTTCTGCTATAACGGAAATCAGCGGGACTGTAGTTTTGCCATTTGTCGAAAAAGGGAATCAACAGATATTTGTCTGGTTTTTGATTTTATTTCCGATTGGTTTAGTTGTTTTATTCTTTTTGACATTGAATTTTAATCCCAAAGTGTTATATGCACCTTCCGATTATACAAATGAAGATAATTTCATGAAAATGTTTGATAGAGCCACTCCCGATGAGCAAACGAAGAAGATTAAAAAGGACATAGAATCGATCAAAAAAATGTCAGAAGTTGAGAGTTCTCAAGAAGATATTTCAGAAGAAAAAAACAGCAAATTAATGGGTACCGAAAGAATTTTAGCTGAAAAGCTGGTTTTTTATAAGCTCTTAAAGGAATTACAATTGTCGATAACACCAGGATTGGCTTTTGATATCGGGGAAGGGGATCGGGTGCTTTATGATGGTATTGCAATAGATGGTAACACGGTACATGCCTTCGATGTCAAATATATGAGCAGAGATAGTGGTTTCAATGAGGGGCTTAGATTGACCGGTGAAATTACACAGAGAGTATCAAAGTACATCTGCCAACAGAAAGACGGGAAATTCGTATATCACTTTATTGCGGTAACAAATGATATCGGAGTGAAAGAGGACAAATTGCGTACTGATGTTGAAAAGAATTTGGGGCAATTCGATATAAATTGGGATTTAAGAGTTCTTAAGTTGTCAGATCTTTTAAAAGAGTTCAATGAGAGTGCTTAGCCCCGCCTTGAAGGATTGAGAGAAGAGGTTATTTATTACCAGTTGAATGAATTTCATGCTCTTTTTTTTCTGTTTCTTCTTTTTCCTTTTGGATCGCCAGATAGATTTCTTTCCGATGGACTGGAATATCGCGCGGAGCATTAATACCCAATCTAACCTTGTCACCACGCACATCTACAATGGTGATCTCTACTTTTTCGCCGATCATAATCGACTCGTCCTTTTGTCTGCTTAAGACCAACATTTTACACTCCTTAGTTTCCGTTGCTGGTCGGTTTTCGGGCTTTTGCTACGTTGCAAAGCCCCCAAACCTGTGTCCTATAATTCTTATACGAATTCCAAAGCCGTAAGGTCGGGAAAAATATCACTTCCTGGCCATAACCCGCTTTACCCGGGCAAAAATAATTTCGACCATTTAGGGTATTCCAAGTAATGAAATTTAGAAAAAGCGCGAATATTTTCAGCACCGCTTTGGTAGAGAATTCGTAAGTCTATTATTTACAGCGGGATAAAGCATTCCCACAAAGCTTCAAACAAAGCGTCTAAACGATACAAAGGAAATATTATCAGACTATTCAGAATGCTTTGGCCTGTATTTAATGAAGATGGAAATCCAAAATCCTGTGATGGCGCCGAGGATAGCGAACGGGGCAAACTGTATCGGCAGGATCGCATAGATGGAATTCGTAAAAAAGTAGATAGGGTGTGTCTTGACCATATACGCAAGCGTATCCGAGGCGATGAACTGGGTGTAGGTGCCGATGTAGATGGCAGCGGCTCCCAATATCACGGGGATATAATGGACCTGAAGGAGCTGTTTTGCTGCAAATCCGGCCAGTGCCACCGATACGAATACACCGAACGCGATTTGCCTGTGCCCCGGATGGCCCATGACAGTCCCCAGATTTTCATCAAACTGGGGGATATCCTGGGCAAAGATGCCGATGGTGAAATAGACGATGGCCGCCGCGGCAGCCGCCGCGATACCGCAGTTAACCCAGTAATTGGACTTTTTCTCAGTGTTGACTGTATGCCCGGCGATAATGGTTTTCGTGCCCAGAAGCTTTGTCGTCAACAAAACGCCGAGATACCCCGCCGCACAAATACCGAGCCAGAACAGCAATTCCCACCGCAAAAAGGAATACATCGCGTTTCGCTGTTCAAATGCATCATTCGTCAATAAAATCTGACGCAGGTCACCGCTTGTCATGGCCAGTGCCGCCACGCCCGCCGGTGCGGACAAAGGGCCTAAAAACCGCCCGAATGGATAGCAAATCAGGGTTCCGGCAACACCTGCCGCAAAGCCGAGAAAAATTAGAATCACGCCGTGAAGCATCGATATCTCACCGGTAAACAAACTGATCGCTCCCAGTGGATCATCCGGCCTGACCAGCAGATACCCCACGGCACCGACGATCAGCGTACCGGCCGAAAGGGCGCCGATAATCCGGATCCGAAGGAGCCAGTTGACGTTAAACAGGCCCAGTCCGAAATAGATCAAAGCGACCGCCGCAATGACCCGTAACGCAATTGGATACAACCATTCCATTCGTAAATCCTTTCCTTAATGGCGGCTAAGATACCACACCGGCCCCGGAAATTCCAAAGAAAATTGAAGCTTTTGACCTCAAAATAAACCTCTTAAAGGAAGCTTTGTTGTATTTTGGGGTTAGATTGGGATGGTTTGGCATTGCGGGAAAGCTCTTTGGCGGTTGTATAAGTGGCGGTCAATAGTGTTGGTTTAGACGATGAAACGGCGATATGTATTCCCGATTGAATACAAAAAACGATATCGAGCGTCCGGATACAAACCCCCGGTTTTATCCACCGTTTATTGCCAGTGTAACAATACCTTCTTTACGGATTTGATTGGCCTGTTCGTAAACGCGGGCCATCGTAATGGCATTTCGGGAACTCGAAGCCGTTTCCGTGGACTTGGCAAGATAATATTCGCACCGCTCGGGTTGCCCCTGGTATTTACAGATTCGGGCCATGGTCAGCCAACTGTCAATCAGCCCGGAATGATACCTTCCGAAAATCTTACTTTTGATCGCCAGGGACGCAGACATCAATTGTCCGGCCTGCTCGGCATCTTTTTGCGCCATATACGCTAATGCCATATCCTCAAGCACATTGGCGGTCATTAAGTGCTGGGTGCCGTAGCTTTGTTCGTAAATATCCAGCGCCGTCCGGTAGTTGGCCAGAGCGTCTTCGGTCTGTCCCTTGGCAAACTGAAGCTTTGCTGACTCCAGAATAAAAGGCGCCATCTCCTTGCTGTGCAAATCACAGTTATCCAGCATAATCCTAACGGACTGCGAAAGAACCGCTTCGGCCTGTTGCAGGTTATCCTGCCGGCGATAAATATCGCTGAGCATTCGAAGCGTATGCGCCACATAGGGGTGCGTATCAAACAGGGCTTTTTTCTGAAGTTCAACCCCTTCTTCGAATTTCTCGGCTGCCTGAGAAAGCAGTCCCTCATACCCACACACCGTCCCCAGGTCAATCAGGCACAATGCCTTCTCGCCGTCTTCGGTCTTTTCCCGTTTTGCCTGTGCCAGTGCCCGTTCTGCCAGAACGTGGGCTTTTTCATATTTGCCAAATGCCATATAGGCCCGGGCCATTGAGCGTAACGTCTTTGTAGGCAACTCCTTACCATTTGATTTCGCGGAGGCCGAACCGATAAAAACAAAGCATAAAGCAATGATAATGACAGATTTAAGCTTAAAATGACAACACTGAATCATAATTGTTCCCTTCGTTATTTCCTATGCACATTCTCTAAATAAAACATAACAAACATGAGCTGTGCGTGCCGTGAATCGACGGAAAAAAATCCCTCATGAAGTAAAAAAATGAAGGCCCCCGGAAAGAAACAATAAGAATGGTTCTTTGTAAAAAGACATTAAGGTTATAGGACTGCTTTTTTCAAATAAAAAAACGAATTATCTTTCTGTGTCCACTATTGCGTTTTATAGGGGATTTTGATGACAAGACCGGCCCAAAGATAAAAAAGCACAAAAAAAGCTGGAAATTACATGATTTGTCACTAAAATCCGAAGAATGAAATTTGTCTTAATCGATAATATTAAAGAACTCGTATCCGGCCAACAGATTATCGCCGTCAAAAGTGTCTCGTTGGCGGAAGAATATCTGGGCGATCATTTTCCCGCCTTCCCGGTGCTGCCGGGAGTACTGTTGCTGGAGGGCCTGATTGAGTCCGCCACATGGCTGGTCCGGGAGAAACAGGATTTTGCCAACAGTATGGTCTTGCTGGAAAGTGTCAAAAATGTAAAATACAAAAGTTTTGCTGCGCCGGGTATGCAGATCAAATACACGGTGACAGCGCAGACAATCGATGAAAACACCAGCAGCTTTAAAGGAGCCGGCATTTGCGGCGACGAGCCGATTGTGGAAGCCAAACTGACGTTAAAGCATTTTAATTTGGCAACGGAAAATCCGAAACTGGCTCATATTGACGGAAAAATTAACGAGGCGATGAAAGACCGCTTCAAATTGTTATACCAAAATTAGTTTTCACTGGATGAAACAGAAACACGACACCATATAACGGAGGCAACAAATATGGCAATAAGCCGCGATGAAGTTTTTGAAAAGGTTCAGGAAGTTCTGGTTGACGCACTGGGACTGGACGACGACGAAGTGACCAAAGACGCCACCCTGATGGGCGACCTTGGCGCTGAAAGTATCGATTTTCTGGACATCGTTTTCCGACTTGAAAAAGCGTTTGACATCAAGGTTCCCCGCGAAGAGCTGTTCCCGGCCGAAGCGGTCCTGAACAACCCGGAATTTGTCAGCGGCGGCAAACTGACTGACAAGGGTCTGGCCGAACTCAGGGACAAAATGCCGCACACGGACCTGACCGAGTTCGAGAAGGATCCCGATGTCAACAAGATCGCAGACTTATTTACCGTCAATGCGATTGTGAATTTCATCGAGACAAAAGTCGATAATTAACCGTGTCGCGGCGTTTGTGCCGCGACCGGAATTGCTGCCACGAAGATCACGAAAAAAACAAAAAATAAAACAAATCTTCGCGGCCGGAGTTTGTCCCGGACTCGATCCGGGATGTTCTTCGTGGTGATACCCGATTTTCTGTATTGACAGGACTACTTTTATAACATGCGATGGATTTGGATCGATAAATTTTTGGAATTCAAAAGCGGGCAATACGCTGTTGCGTTAAAAAACGTCACGCTGGCCGAAGAACACGTCCATGATAATGTTCCCGGTTTCCCCATGATGCCCGAGTGCCTCATGATCGAGGCCATGGCTCAGACCGGCGGCATTCTCGTCGGCGAGGCACGCAATTTCGAAGAGAAGGTCATTCTCGCCAAAATTAAGAAGGCCGTTTTTCACCACTACGTCGTCCCCGGCGACACCATTATTCTCCGCGCAGAGGTCGAATCCATCAGCCCGGAGGCCGCCAGCATTGAGGGCGAAATCAGACGCGGGGATGAACTGATCGCACAAATCAGCTTAATGTTCAGCCACATCGATAAAAATCTGTCCGGAAAACAATTCCCCGAAGAGAATTTTGTTTTCACAGACATGTTCAACTCGCTGCTGACCGGCTTTGTCGAACAGAACACCGCGGAGCAAGCCCCATGACCGAACGACGCGTTGTCATCACCGGAACCGGAGCCGTGACCCCCTTAGGACTGACCAGCCATGACCTGTGGGAAGGCCTGCTCGAAGGACGCTGCGGAATCCGGCCAATCGGGGCATTCGATCCGGCAGAATTCCCCTGCAAACTAGGCGGCGAGGTCCCTGAATATAAAATGCGAGATTATCTGCCCAAAAGCTACCGCAAAGCCGGAAAACTGATGAGCCGCGATATCGAATTGTCTATTATTGCCGCTGACGATGCCGTCAAAAACAGCGGACTTGTCACCAAGGCCTCGGAAGCGGAATCCGTCACCGTCAAGCCGGAACGAACCGCGATCAGCTATGGAGCCGGGCTGATCAGTTGCGATTTGCCCGAAATCGCCCCCTGCGTCAAAATTTCCGAAACAGACGGTCAGTTTGACATCCACAAGTGGGGTACCAACGGAATGCAGACGCTGACGCCGTTGTGGCTGTTGAAATATCTGCCGAACATGCTGCCCTGCCACGTCGGGATCATCCACGACATTCAAGGCCCCAGCAATACCGTCACCTGCGGCGAAGTAGCCGGGCATATCGCGATTGCCGAAGCATTCGAGATGGTCGCACGCGGCGACGCGGACGTGGCCTTCGGCGGCGGCGGCGAAGCCAAGGTCAACCCCATCGTCATGCTTCGCCAGTGCCTGCTCAAGCGGTCAACGGAAACGGCCAATGATACCCCTGACAGGTCTTGTATGCCTTTCGATAAATCCGCCTCCGGCTGCGTCTTCGGCGAAGCAGGCGGAATGGTCATTTTAGAAGAACTCGAATTCGCCAAATCCAGAAAAGCGGCGATCCTTGCCGAAATCATCGGAACCGCTTCCGGCAATAACCTCAGCGGCGATTTGATCCACCTCGAAAAGGACGGAAAAGGGCTGAGCATCGCGATTGAAGCAGCCATGAAAGAAGCCGGCGTCGAACCGGACAAAATCGACCTGATTATCCCCACCGGAACGGGTATTCCCGAAGATGACCGGGCCGAAGCAGTCGCCCTGAAAAATGTCTTTGGTAATGCCCTTGCCAACATCCCCGTCTGGCCGATTAAGAGCATGGTCTCCCACACCGGGGCCGCGGCGGGCGCCATTGACGTTATCGCCGCCACGCTGGCCGTCGCCAACTCAAAAATCGGCCCGGCGAGCTATTTTTCCGCTGGCGCCGCCGGTTGCGAACTGAACATTCAAAACAAAGCCATTTCAGCCGATATTCGATACGCACTTTGCTGCGGCTACTCGTTCGGCGGACAGACCGCGGCCATTGTCATTAAGAAATACGAGGACACAGAATGAAGCATCGCGTCGTCATCACAGGCATGGGAATCGTTTGCCCCCTCGGCCACAGTGTCAATGACATGTGGGACGGATTGATGACCGGCCAGTCCGGCGCCGCCCCGACGACTGTGTTTGACGCATCCACCTTCCCGACGACCTTCGGTGCGGAAGTCAAAAATTTTGACCTGGCCCGATTTATCAAAAACCCAACCATTCACAATCAGGGCAACCGGGGAACGCGATTTGTCGTTGCTGCCTGTGCCCAGGCCTGCCGACAATCCGGCATCGACATTGAAACCGACATGCCATCGGATGCGATTGACCGCACACGTATGGGCATTTATCTTGGCGCCGGCGAAGGGGCCACGAACTCAGACGCTTTCTTTAATGCCATTCTGGCGGGCTGGGATGACCAACACAGCAAGATGGACTGGGCAGCGTGGACCAAAGCATTTATTTCCAAGACGTCCCCCGCCGTAGAACTGAGACAGGAACCCAATATGCCGGTCTCTCATCTCGGTATCCTGACTGGTGCCCGCGGTATCAGTCGAAGCTGCCTGACCGCGTGTGCCGCCAGTACGCAGGCCGTGGGCGAGGCAACCCTGCTCGTCCGCAGGGGCAAAGCCGACATTATGATCGCCGGCGGCGCGCATTCGATGATTCATCCGCTGGGCGTGACCGGCTTTAACCGCCTGACCGCCCTGTCCACCCGCAATGACAGCCCAACCACCGCATCGCGGCCGTTTTCGGCCACGCGCGACGGGTTTGTGCTGGGTGAAGGCGCAGCGATTGTCATTCTCGAAACATTGGAGTCGGCCCAAAAACGCGGCGTCAAAATCCTTGCCGAAATCATCGGTTTTGGCAGCAGCAACGACGCCTTCCGCGTGACCGACATGCACGAAGAGGCCCGCGGCGCGACCCAGGCCCTGCGTGCGGCTCTGAAAGACGCAGGATTGGGCATCACGGACATCGACTACATCAGCACGCACGGTACCAGCACCTCCGAAAATGACTCCATCGAAACGAGGGCCATCAAAAACGCCTTCGGCGACCACGCCAAAAACGTGCCGGTCAGCAGTGCCAAAAGCCAACTTGGTCACCTCATTGGTGCCGCGGGCTGTGCAGAGTTGATTAGCTGTGTCAAGGCGATTGAAGAAAGCGTGCTGCCGATGACGATGAATTTGGACGACCCGGACCCGGCGCTGGACCTGGACTATGTTCCGAACAAACCCCGCCCCAAAGAAGTCAATGTCGCCATCAACGAATCCTTTGGTTTCGGCGGTCAAAATAATGTACTGGTCATTCGACGATTTACGGACTAAAAT
>Ga0272442_10000819_pt1 | contig 48864 bp, 52 predicted proteins | sample SSMForm2O_FD_200262 | JGI IMG/M metagenome (GOLD analysis project Ga0272442, IMG submission 200262) | Marine sediment archaeal communities from Little Sippewissett salt marsh, Falmouth, MA, United States - SSM-Form-2O | ecosystem: Environmental > Aquatic > Marine > Wetlands > Sediment ... | reverse complement strand
TGGAATTTAACACTCTTGCAGGTTTCGGCATGTATGACAATAAAGCCCCCTGCGCAGGTATCGTCACAGGTATCGGTATTATTCATGGCCGCGAGGTGGTAATAGTTGCTAATGATGCAACAGTTACTGGTGGTACTTATTATCCTATGACTGTTAAAAAACATCTTCGTGCTCAAGAGATTGCTATGGAGAACAACCTTCCATGTATCTATCTTGTTGATAGTGGCGGTGCTTTTTTACCTAAACAGGATGAAGTATTTCCAGATCGTGAACATTTCGGCCGGATATTCTATAACCAAGCAGTTATGAGCTCCAGGGGTATTCCTCAGATTTCATCGGTCATGGGTAGCTGTACAGCGGGTGGTGCTTATGTTCCCGCTATGAGTGATGAAACAGTTATTGTGAAAGGTACTGGCACAATTTTTCTAGGCGGACCACCACTTGTTAAGGCTGCTACTGGTGAGGAGGTAACCGCTGAGGATCTTGGTGGTGCTGATGTTCACTGTCGTGAAAGCGGTGTTAGTGATCATTATGCACATGATGACAAAGAAGCCATTCAGACAACAAGAAATATCGTGGAGAATCTAAATAGACCTGAAAAAACACATCTTGACATCAAGAAACCAGAGGACCCAGCGTATGACATCAAAGAAATCTATGGTGTAATCTCTAAAAACCCGCGTAAACCTTTTGAAGTAAGGGAGATAATCGCTCGTATTATTGATGGATCAAAGTTTCATGAATTCAAAGCATTATATGGTCAGACTATTGTTTGTGGTTTCGCCAGGATAATGGGCTACCCTGTGGGCATTCTGGCAAATAATGGTGTTTTATTTAGTGAATCTGCGATAAAAGGAACACATTTTATTGAAATGTGTTGTCAACGAAAAATACCTCTTGTTTTTTTACAGAATATCACTGGTTTCATGGTTGGAAGTAAGTATGAAGCTGGCGGTATTGCTAAGGATGGTGCAAAGATGGTCAACGCGGTGGCAACAGCTAATGTTCCACGTTTTACTGTGATCATTGGTGGTTCTTTTGGTGCTGGTAACTATGGTATGTGCGGTCGTGCTTATCAGCCTCGTCAGCTTTGGATGTGGCCTAATGCTCGTATTAGTGTTATGGGTGGTGAGCAGGCTGCAAATGTGTTGCTAACAGTTAAAAAAGATCAGCTGTGGCGTCAGGGTAAAGAACTGACGAAAGAAGAAGAAAAAAAGATTACTGAGCCTATTCTTAAAAAATATGAAACAGAAGGTAACCCATATTACAGTACTGCTCGTATTTGGGATGATGGCATTATTGATCCGGTTGATACCCGCATGGTTCTTGGCCTAGGTATTTCTGCTTCGTTGAATGCATCTATCCCCGACTGGAGACCTGGTGTTTTCAGGATGTAAACAAAAAAGTTTATATGGTTATTAGTCTCTGTAACGCCTTGTATCCAGATACCGCATCTTTTTCATCTACAACAAATATCATTTCTAGATCTATTGATATGATTTCTATTATGTTGATGCTTTCCCATGCAAAATTCCGTACTATTTGGAATAATACTCCAGGTGTTGCAACTAATCTTTTGTCAATTGAAAAAGCTAGTGCTACTAGGTTTTCTTTGATTTCTACGATTTTTTCAGTCATTAGGAATCTTAAAATATGATCTTTATATCTCTCATTTGTGATAATACTTACAGTGTTTCTTCCGTAAACAATGTGAAGTATGTCCCCGTTTTCAAAGTGTATGACATCATAAATTCTTTTAAGTTTATCAAAAAGGTTTGGTGTTTTTTGTACTCCTATATCTATAATATTTGTTTTTAGATTTACTTCTGAGTTGTCGGTTGTAAATCTAATATCTTTGAATCTTATGTTCATTCTTTCTGCGTATCTTCGAAGTGCTGCTACTATCGCATAGTGCGCTACTTCTTTTTTAAGTTCTTTTTCTATTTCTGGTTTTAGTCGTTTTGCTATTGATCCATACGAGGCTATCCTTTTACCAATTGCTTCTTGCAGATAGATTTTTTCGTCTACCATCTTGGTTACAATGTGGCTTACTGTGACCATTTTTTCATCACAGTTGTATTATTATAATAATCGTCATATATAAATCTTATTGTTCAAATTTATACCGATTGAGTCAAAAATTGTTATAAATCATAACATTCAGTATTTATTTTAACAAATCCTGTTTTAATAGTAGTTAAAAAAACAAAAGATAAATATCCCAAAACAAATTCACAATAACTAAGATAGATGAGGAAACATGAGAGACAAAATTCTACAAGAAGTCATCGAATGGTGTGAAAAACAAGAAGAAAAACCAAACCTAGACATGGAAAACTTCGTTGACATGGTAATAGACAAAACATCAAGCTATCTATTAGAAAGAATTAAAACAGAACTCAAAAACGAATTCGAAACAGGAAACCTAAAACATGGACTCACCATCTCAAATGATTACTACCTTTATCTAAAAATGAAAGATCTAAAAAACGGTTTTGTAAAACAAGAAAAAGACGAAGATTTCACAGAAAACGATGAAATAAAAGAAAAAAAATAAATTAATTATTTTCTTAACTCCCGCCTAAGTATTTTTCCAGAGATAGTTTTTGGAAGCTCCTCAACATATTCAACAATCCGAGGATACTTATACGGAGCCGTTGTTTTTTTCACATGATCCTGCAATTCCTTAGTTAACTCCTCTGATGGTTTATACTTCTTGGTAAGTACTATCACAGCTTTAACAACAATACCACGAACTCCTTTAGGATCAGGAGCTCCTACAACTGCACATTCAGCAACAGCTGGATGCTCAATAAGAGCAGATTCAACCTCAAATGGACCAATACGATAACCAGAAGATTTTATAACATCATCATCACGACCGACGAACCAGAAATAACCATCCTCATCCTTATAACCACGATCACCAGTGTAATAATAATCGCCACGGAAAGATTTGTTCATTATTTCAGGATCCTTCCAATATTCTTTAAAAAGCCCTGGAGGACGACAGTCTCCAAGATAGATTGCAATATTTCCCTCTTCACCTGATGGTAGTTCTTTCCCATTATCATCAACAATTCTTACATCATGACCGGGTGTTGGCTTACCAACAGAACCATATTTAATAGGCATAAATGGATAGTTGGAGAGCATACATACTGTCTCTGTTTGTCCGTAGAAATCATAAATTTCTAGATTAAATGCATCCTTCCAAACCCTTATTATCTCAGGGTTTAACGGTTCTCCAGCGCTCATAGAATGACGTAGTTTAAGATTATATTTTTTTAGATCCATCTGAATTAGCATTCGGTATACCGTTGGAGGTGCACAAAAAGTTGTTACTCCATATTTTGCCATAGCTTTAAGAAGACCATCTGGGTCAAAACGACCCGGTGTCTCCCATTGTATGACAGCGGCGCCAACGATCATTTGACCGAAAAGTTTACCCCATGCTGCCTTAGCCCAACCTGTCTCGGATATAGTCCAATGTAGATCACATTTAGTTAACGCTTGAGCAAAACGAGCAGTAACCTCATGACCTAAGGGGTAGCTATGTGTGTGAAGAACCATTTTTGGATGACCCGTGGTCCCTGATGTGAAATAAATCAGCATGGGATCAGAGGATCTGGTTTTTCCAATGTCACTTTGAGAAAGCCCATTAGGAGCCTTGTTAACCTCTTCTTCGAAGTTTATCCATCCTTTTCTTTTACCGTTTACCATCATTAAATGTTTCAGAGAGGGGCATTTCTTTTTTATTTGTTCAACGCTTTCAGCATGATCCATATCAGTCAGAACCATGCAGGCCTCTGCACGGTTAACACGATATTCAACATCTTTAGGAGTTAGAAGCACTGTTCCAGGCATTGGTACAACACCTAGCTTAAACATGCCGATTAATGCTATATACCATTCAGGTACGCTTTGAAGTATGACTAGTACGCGGTCGCCTTTTTTAATTCCTATTCTTCTTAAAGCATTGGCAAATTTGTTGGATTGTATTTTTAGATCATAGAAGGTATGATATCGGTCTCTTTTCCCGGTGCGGTCGATGGAGATCAATGCTAGTTTTGTGCGGTCTTCTGCCCATTGGTCAACAACGTCGAAACCAAAATTGTAATATTTGGGTATATCCCATTTGAAGTTTTTGTACATTACGTTGTATCTGTCTTTTTTTTGGATTTGTTTTTTTTCAGTCATAAAAAAATTTTCCCCCTTCAATTATTTTTTTTTATAGTCCTAATTGTTTTGCTATTACCATTCTTTGGACTTCTGATGTTCCTTCGCCTATTTCACATAGTTTTATGTCACGGAAGTATCGTTCTACTGGGTATTCTCTTGTGTAACCGTATCCTCCAAATATTTGTATAGCATTTCGTGTTGCACGCATTGCTATTTCACTTCCGAAGAGTTTAGCCATTGATGCTTCTTTGGTGAAACGGATGTTTTGATCCTCTAGAAATGCCGCTCGGTATACTAGTAGTCTTGCTGCTTCTATTTGTGTTGCCATGTCGGCTATCATCCATTGTATTGCTTGAAATTTTCCTATGGGTCTTCCGAATTGTTGTCTTTGTTGCGCATATTCAATGCTGTCTTCTAATGCGGCTTGGGCTATTCCCACGCTCATTGCGCCTATTGCCGTTCGACCTCGGTCTAGTATGTTCATGGCTCCTATGAAACCCAGGTTTTTTTCTCCGAGCAGGTTTTCTTTTGGAACACGGCAGTCTTCAAATATGAGTTCAGCTGTGTGACTTCCTCGTAGCCCTAGTTTGTCCTCTAGTTGTCCAATTTTGAAACCCTTGGTGTCTTTTTCTACGAGTATCGCGCTTATGCCCTTGGCTCCTTTTTCTTTATCTGTTTTACTCATTACTATTACAACATCGGCTAGGTCACCGGTTGTTATGAATTGTTTTGTTCCATTGATGACCCATTCATCCTTATCTAGGACTGCTGTTGTTTGTGCACCTGCCGCATCTGAACCTGAGTTGGGCTCCGTTAGCGCCCAGGCTACAAAGCCTTCGCCGCTACATAACGTGGGTAGGTATTTTTTTCTTTGTTCCTCTGTTCCATGTTCATATATATGGCCAATACCTAGTGAGTTATGTGCCTCGACTGTTATACCTGTCGACCCGCATACACGGGATATTTCTTCAAGGGCCATCATATAGCTTATACGGTCGATTCCTGCTCCACCGTATTTCTGGGGAACTGTCATTCCCATGAGGCCCATTTGTCCCATTTTTTTATAGAGTTCTTTTGAGAAATGTTCCTCCTGGTCTATTTTTGATGCTATGGGTTTGATATTTTTTTCACAGAATTCTCTTATGGTTTTTTGGAATAGTTTTTGTTCTTCGGTAAGTGTAAAATCCAAAGTTGATCACCAAATCTGGGATATGCTAATCCTTCAAAAAGTTTTAGTTAAAATAATCGTCATGAGTCGAAAAAAAATAGTTTTATAGGAATAGGTTGAATATGTATCCTAGGATTAGTATTTGTGGTACTGTAATTATTGGTATCCATAATGCTGCTTTTTTTCCTATGTTATGCCAGATTAGTCCTATTTCTGTGTAGTCTGTGGCTACTCCGGCCATTAGGAATGTGAAACTGTTTCCGAATGCTCCGGTTCTGCTGTATATTTCAAAAGCAAGAGGTGAGCTTCCTTCTGAGCAGACTTCTATTATTGTTGCGAAAATGAGTGTTACTGCTAGTCCTAGTATTGATGGTCCCATGTATTGCACGAATAGGTGTTGTGGCACGTATGCTCGGGCGAGTGCTGCCATTATCATTCCTATGATTAGCCACCATAGTACCATTTTTGTGAGTGCCCATGATCCTTTGAATGTGCCAATTAATGCATGTTTTATGTTTGTTGCTGTGTACTGGTAGTTTTTGATTCGTTTTTTTATGTCTTGTGTTATTGAGAAATCTGTTAGTATAGGTTTGTCTTCTCCGTGTTTGCATTTATCGCATTCTACCCATCCTTTGCGTTCTAGTTTTTGGAATATTAGTCCTGTGGTTAGTGCTATTATTAGTGCTGATATTACTATGAGCATGGCTTTGATTCCGAAGAATCCGAAGAGTAGTACGGTTATGGGTAGGTTTGCCCATGGGCTGGCTAGTAGGAATGCTACGACTGCGGATGTGCTTGCTCCTTTCCGATAGAGTTCTATTGCTATAGCTAGTATGCCATGTGAGCATGCGCTCATTAGAAATCCGAAGATTATGGAGTAGATTATGGTTTTTTTCTGGTGTCTGGATAGATATTTTTCTATGTATGTTCGTGGTATGAAGTATTCTATGATCCCTCCTATCAGGAATCCTATGAGTATTGCCCACCATATTAGTAGTAAGTAGTCTTTGAATGCATCGAAGAATGGTCTGAATGGTGGGTAAAAATATCCTATTAGAAGTAGTATTAGTGTTACAAGTGTTACTATGAAGATTTTTTCTTTGTACCATGATGTGCCTTTTTTTGTTGAGCAGCTGGGGCAGTATTGTTTTTCTGGTTTTATGTTGTGTTGTTGTTCATATTTTTTGATGCAGTGTTCACTGCAGAAGTAGTGTCCATGTGCAGGTATGGTTCCTTTCATCCCGCATATCGGGTCGGTTTTATCCATTTTAAAAAAAGGTATATGTTTTTTTTATTTCAATATTTTTCCTGTTTCCATGTACCATAGGTATAGGTCTAGTTCTGCTAGTGTGAGATTAGTTTTTTTTGCTATTTGTTTTAGTTGTTTTTCTATTTCTAGGTATTTGTTTTTTGTTAGTGTTTTTGGTCTTGTTATTATTCCATGGTTTGAAAGAATGTCTATAATGTGGAAGTCTATTATTGCGTAGTCATCTAAGCCTATGTTTCTTAGAAAATGGCTGCTTTCTTTGTATCCTAATCCTTTGATGTTTTGTACCATCCATTCTCTTATTTTGTTTCGATCGTGGAATTGCACTATTTGGCTTAGTTGTTCTTTGCATTTTTGTGATTCTTTTATGTATTGTGCTCTGATTTTTGGGAATCTGTGTCCGTATTGTTTAAGTTTTTTTTCTATTCGTTCTTGGTTGTCTGTTAGGAAGCATTGTCCTATTTCGTTTTGTATTTCGATAGTTTTTTCTGCGTTGTAGTTGGCTGTGAGTATACAGAAGCACATTTCTTGGAATAGTTCATTGTTTGATTTTTTATTTATGTTCTTGAATTCTTGTATTTTTTGATCTACTTGTTTTTTTACTTGTGTTTGTTTGAGTTTTTCTATATAGTTTATTAATTGTTCCATGTTTTTCATCTACGTTTTTTGGTGTGTGTTGTTTCTTGTAAAAAAGGATGGGAGGGGGGAAGCAAAGTGTAGGAGAACTTTTTTAAAAATTCGAGGAGAGGAGGAAAGGGATGGGATGTTCATAAAGATGGGTTCTCCTTTTTGCACCCCCGCTTTGTTAGTCTAATTTTTTAGTTTTTTTTACCACCTCTGTTGGTAAAATTTTATGATACTTTTGTTACATATACCATCCAATTAACAATCGTTAACAATTCACCAGTATTTAAAATTTTCGCTTTAAAAAAATTTTTATGAAACAAAAATAACAAAAATATCCAAAACAAAAAATACAAAAAAATTCCCCTGTAGAAATAAAATAAACAATCGTTAATTATAAGTACGCTGTTAAACATTCACATATATGAAACGTACTACCTGCGAATTTATGATGTGGAACGGGTTGCCCGTAATACGGAAAGGAATCGCAGAGAGTATGATAAACGATTTCGGCCTAAATCAGAAAGAAACCGCAGAAAAACTAGGAATAACACCAGCAGCAGTATGCCAATATGTATCAAAAAAACGTGGGCGAATCGAATTAACAGATCAGCATGTTTTAGGAGAAATCAGAATATCAGCAGAAAACATAATTAACAACGGCGGTAACCATGTTTTAAAAGAAACATGCAGGATTTGTAAACTCCTAAGAAGTAGCAACCAATTTGAGTTGATCTGCCCAGGATGCGATGAATAAAAAAAACTTTGCTTTAAAATAGAATACTGTTCTTATCGAGATGAAAAACTTCTACCATACGATTAGGATGATATGACATTTTAGCCCTCCGGAGACCCGGGAGATTCATGTCAGATTCCCTATTAATGTATTTAACTTGCTTCTGCAATATTTTTGCTGTTTCCTGATTAATTGCCTTATAAATCCCATCATAATCTGGTGATCCTTTTTCATAATGAACCACTGCTGTGTCAGGGTTCATTTTTTCAAAAACAGAAATCGCCTCAATCTCATTCTTTATCCTGATTGCAATACCCGATAATCCTAGTTCAAAGAAATGATCCATGGAAAAGAGTACCGCCTTTTTTTCGTTTTCAAGTATAGGATCTGACTCGCAATCCTTCCAGAGACACCACCGGTGCAGAAACTCCTGTGTTTCATCAATATTGTTTTCATCTATGTTTTCAACGGTGTAAACATTATTATTTTTGAATTTGTTCAGACGATTACGGATTTTACTATACGCTGAGCCGGTGAGTTCTGCAAGATTAGATGCCTGGTAAACATAATCAAAGAAATCCCGATGAGGATAAAATATTAAATCGGGGTAGTTTTGTTCCATCCACAACTTTGTTTCTTGGTCTATCATTCCAAAGGCGTACTCGGTTTTTTGTTGTTTTGCTAGTTGTAAAACCTGGTCGAATACTTCTTTATTTCGTTCACCAATTGGAGGGCGAAACCTTATTTGGTTTTCTATCTGACTCATAAGGATTATATTATCCTCCAATATCATGTACTGGTATCTACTGTATTCCATCCAGCTTATTAGTGTGGTGAAAACATAGTCGCTATGCGTTGGCGGGTATTGTTCATATTGTTCATCAAAAATTGTTTTATCATCAAGTGTTAATGTTTTGAAATTTTCAAGTTTTAACATTTTGTTTTTCCTCTGTTTCATAGAGCATTGGGACATATTTTTCCATTTTTTTAAACCCGATTTTTTTGTAGAATTCATCCTGGTTTGGCTCTGCTATGAGTCCTATCCAATGAAGGTTTTGTGATTTGCAGTGTTCTAGTAATGTTTTTACTAGTTGTTTTCCGTATCCTTTGTTTCTATATTCTGGTAATATCACTAGATCCTGGATGTATGCATCTGATACCTTGTCGGATATTATTCGTCCCATGCCTATGGTTTGTTTTGTTTTTTTATGTATTACTACTGCGAAGGCGTAGCTTTGCCTTATGAGTTGTTGTATCCCTGATTTTTTGTAGTGTGGTTTCCACCATCCACCTGCCTGGTATAGTTTGATTATGTCGTCTTCTGGCCATTTTTTTACTATTTTGATTTCTATTTGTTCCATAAATTTTTTTCTCCATTTGTTTTATGGTGCTGTGAAGAACATGGTGAACAGGTAGATCATTAGCGGTATAGATATTAGGCTTGTTATGAAGCTTGCCACGATGTATTGGTTCACTACTGCCCGGTTTCCTCCTGCTCTTTCTGTGACTAGTGGTACTGCGGTGACTGGTGGTACCGCGCTTTGTATGATTAATATGAGCGCTATGTGATAGGATATGTTTGGTAATAGGTAGATTATTATTCCTAGGAATATTAGTGGGAATACGAAGTTTTTGATGGCTACAAATTTTATTATTTCCAATGTTTGTATTTTTCCTTTTTTCTTGAAATCATTGTATATGTTTCCTCCTAGTATCAGCATGATTAGTGGTATGGTCATTGCTCCTAGCAGTATGAATATTCTCGTGATGAAATCTGGTATGTGATCTTGTATTCCTATGGTTGTTATTATGAGTGCAATAATTGTCATTATTAGCACGGGGTGTATGATTTTTCTCCAGTTGATCCGTGTTTTTGTTTTGTTTTTGAAGAAGAACTGGTACGTGCCAAAGAAAAGTGGCGCGTAGAATATTGTGAAGAAAAACAGGTATACTAGGTATTGTGGTTGATCTGGGTACAGGCCTGCTAGTATTGCTAGTGGGAAGAATATCGCATTTTGAAATAGGAGGCTTAATGCGAACTCCCGGCGGTATTGTTTCTTTGATATGAACATGAACATACTGGTGAGCCCTGCAGCTATTAATGTGAAAAACATCCACCAGAGAGGCATCTGCCACCAGTCCGGGTAATCAGTGGGTGAAAATGTTGTTATTATCCTTGCGAATATCAGACTGGGTAATGCTATCTCAAGGGCGAGTGGTGATAGTATGCTTAGTATGTTTCCGGGTAGTATTCCTTTTTTGATGATGTAGAAACCTAGTAGTCCTATCCCTAGTAGTACTGCTACTGATTCAAATGTTGTAATGATTAAATCCAATTTCTACCTCCAACCAACAAGGGGTGTATGTTTTTTTGGTTTTTTACAATTAACTATAAAACCACGAAATAGTATACCAAATCTAGCTTGGGAGGTTTGAAACATTTGACTGAATCTATTAGTATACTGGAACTTATGGTTAAGGATCATTGTAAAATTGAGAAATTGATTGATGATCTTGAAAAGAAATCAAAGATGGATTTTGATGCAATGCAGGAGTCTTTTAATAAGTTTGAATGGGAGCTTGAAAAACATATTTTCACTGAGGAGAAAGCGATATTCACAAATTATAGTCCTGAGGATGTGACAGAGGGATATCGTATGCTACCTGAACTTACTGAGCAGCATAATTTTATTGTTAACAAGTTGAATAACTGGCGTGATGATATACGACGTCGTAAGATGCTTACTGATGTTTATAGTTTCAAGGAGTTCCTTGTGAACCATCGACGTTTTGAGGAGGAAAAAGTGTATCCACGTCTTGATCAGTCGTTAAGCGATGAAGAGAAACGTCATATTGTTGCTAAGATCAATGAAATGGTATGAAAAGGTGGGATTTTTTATGGAACGATCTTTTAAATGTGAAAAATGTGGTAAAACCATTAATGTCTCTGATGATAGTATTCCTAGTTGCTGTGGTAAACCTATGAAACAATTAGATTTGGATGTTTGTCTGCAACCGGCACATGCTGAGCATACACGTCCTATGGAAGATGAAGAACCTTGTGATGATGGACGAGCAGGATAGAATAATTATTTATTTCTTTTTAGGAGGTCTTCTTTCAGGTATTGGCCCCGCCTGTTTTTTACCATCTTTTATCTCCTGTGAGACATAAAGAGCGCAATAACAGGAGCCATATTCTTTAACATCTGGGTCTCTATAAACACATGGGCAAATTATATCCTTGTCTTCCTCTCTTTTTCCTGATGCAAGTCGGCATGGACAAGCCCAGTAACCATATCTTTTTTGATTTACAAGAAGACCTTTAATCAAACTTTTTGTAAAATCAATATCCGGGTTTAGATGATAACCATGTGATTCAGCATATTTATCAAGTCTTTCAAAGACACGGTCAACATCTTGTTCTGAAATATCATCCATTTAACCTATCACCTCACGTATATCATCTTCTTTAAAACCAATTATGCATTTATCATTAATCACTAGCGTGGGAAAACTACAACGAGGATTCCATTTTTCAACCTCGTTCATGGTTTTATCCTTATCAACACCCTCCAGTAGATCAACAAATATATAATTAAATTCAACGCCAAGGTCGCTTAGAAGTTGTTTGGTTTTTTTACACCAGACACAGGTACTTAGAGCATATAGCATGATTTTTCCGTTGTCTTTTCCTTTTACATGCTCGACTTTACTCATCTCTTTTAACCTCCTTTATATTTGTTATAAAAAACAAAATCCTTTAGTGGTTTTCTTTTTGGTCTTTTTTTCTCGGCTTCTACCTGCTTCTCAGAAAGAATAGGACTTATTTTTTCTGAATGTTTACCAACGATAACCAATGTTATTACATCGACGTCATCAGGTATTCCTAGTATTGCTCGTGTTTTTTTGGGGCTGTAACCAGCGATTGGATGTGCAACAAGTCCTAGCTCTGTCGCACGTAGTATCATCGCCTCTGTTGCCATGCCTATGTCAAATCGATAATAAACACGGTCATAAATCACGCAGTCATCTTGTTTCCTTCCAAGTACAACTATTATCATGGATGCTTTTTGTGCCCATTCATTACCCTGGCTCAAAGCTTCATGCATCTGTTTCAACATGTTTTTTTCATATACGAACACATATTGCCATGGTTGATTATTGAAACAGGAAGCGGTTATCTGTGGGCATCCTGCTAAATCATCAATTAGTTCTTTTGTTATTTTCACTGGTTCAAGTGAGCGAAACGCTCTCCTATTTTGTATTGCTTCTTTAACATCCATAATATCATGCGTAACCTGTGATATCAGGGGCATTCCATGTTGTTTTTTCTATGCATTCAGGACCATTTATCAGTGATTCCTCAACTGCCTTTTTCAACGAAGCGGGATATATTGCTCCAACGAGTTCCTGAACAGGTTTTCCATTGCAGAAAAACTTGAACGTTGGAGTACCCATAACACCATAACGACTAGCTGTCGTTGGGTTGTTCATTACGTTAAGTCTTCCAAATATTACTTTTCCTTCAAACTCTTTAGCGTATTCATAGAAATGTGGTTCCATCTGTTTACAATAGGAGCACATTTCACTGTAGAACATTACAACAATAGATTTATTATTTTTTTCAACATTTTGTTCCCAGTTTGTATCATTCAACTCAATAACGTTTTCTTCATTCATATATCTCAACTTCCTAAATTTTTTTTTAGCTTAATAAACCTTGTATAATCAGGTCTGTAGCGTCCTCCTCATTTAAACCCCGTGCCATAATGGTTTGAAGCTGTTTTGAATCAACGCTACCCAGTGAGGCCTCATGGGTGATATGTGCCTTAGAATTGTTCACCTCTACGATTGGTACAGCGCTTACAATTCCATCATCCTGTATTATTTCTGTGCAGTCAACATGACCTCGAGCAAATGATCCGGAAGCAGTAATTTTGTTGTAAACCTCAGCTTTGGCTTTATCACGAACAGCAACCCTTGAGGTTAACACTCCCCGTGAATGATCCCCGTTTAGATGACCGGTCTCTCTGATTATTATTTTATCATCTTTTTTTGCATTTATTCGAGCCATCATTTCGAGGATACTTTTATGTTCGCAGAATGTTTCATAATCAATATCTATAACACCTGCTCTGCCTTTCAGCAGTTCAAACTCTGAACGAAATTTTGCACCCTCACCAAGATGTATTTTTGCTTTTGGTATAACCTTTACACCACCAGAGGTACCATGGATATGTCTTTCAAAATATGAATAAGAAGCATTTTTTCCAACTTTGATCTCTGCATCCATGATATGCTGCACATTAGTAGCATTTGGAAAAGCACAATGAGCAATGATTCCAACACTAGAGTTTTCACCAATAGTGATATCCATGACAAGATGCTGAATACCAGATCGTGGTATCATCCCAAAGCACATATGAACAGGCATTTCAATAACAGCATCCCTGTCAACATGTATATCCACCTTTATCTTGTCCTTCAATTCTTTAATATCAACATTCAAACCCTTGACTAAACGAGACCCAACAACTTTATGATGATGGATAAAAAGATGAGCAATATTTTTATTTTTGAAAATATCACCCACACCAGCAACCTTTGAAAGATCCATCATGTAATCAGTCAAGTTTTATCTCCTCCAGCCGTGGTTCATTTTTATGTGGACAAGGAATACATTTATTCTCAAAATATGGTATAATTTTTGATGCAACTGCTTTTTCCACGATCTCACCATGACACATGAGAAAAGCATGATCCGCCTGTCTGAGAACAGCCAGACTATGAGTTATGAGCAGAACCGTAGTTCCTTTCTTTTTTAGATCCTTGATGACCTCGAACATTTTCTCCAAAGTAGCCACGTCTATGCCTGAATCTGGTTCATCAAGCATGATAAGATCAGGATCCATAGTGAGAATAGATGCTAACTCTATTTTTTTTCGTTCACCACCTGAGAGGGTTCGATCTACAGCACGGTTAAGATATTCATCTGGTTCTAATCCTACCTGTTTCAGACATTTGGATAAATATTTTTCAGATTGTTTTCTTGCACCAGCAAGTAAAAAATCTTTTACAAGAAGACCTTCGAAACGAGCAGGCTCCTGCCATCCAAACGTTATACCAAGTCGTGCTCGTTCATCAATACCCAGATTGTTTATCATTTTGTCCTTGAACTTAATAGTCCCAGTGAGATCACGGTAACCCTCAAGACCCATAACCGTGGAAGCCAGTGTTGATTTCCCTGCACCATTAGGACCCACTATTGCATGAACATGGCCTTCCCAGACATCAAGATTTATATCATGAAGGATTTGTTTACCATTTAGATTAAGACTAAGATTTTTTATCTCAAGTATACCCATTACTTATTACTCCTCAAGGGGTTGGAAGAATAAACTAGATTTTAACTCTTCCAAAGACCATGGATGTTACAATACTCACGGGCGGTTATTTTATCTGCTTTTACGCTGAATTTTGCTTGTGGTTTATCACCAGGTTTAAGGAACTTCCTATAAGATGTACCATCAGCCATTACCTGAATCCATTCAATGTAATGTTTCTCCATCATAGGGTGATCCTCATTCTGACCAACCTTGACAATGACTCCATCATCTGTTTTTTCAATATACGGTACATGTTTTTCTACACTGGAATCCTTTGTTTGTTCCTCCATGAGTTTCATTTCTTCACCACAACATACAAGAGCACCTACACCCTCATGAAGTACTTCGACAACATTTCCACATATCTCACATTTATATATTCCTTTTAATTTCGCCATATTTTTTTTCACCTCACACTAATATTAGTATGGCTCTGTCCAGACCTCATAATAACTTTGTGGATGTTGGCAAGCTGGGCAAACCTTTGGTGGTTCTTTTCCCTCATGTATGTATCCACAGTTACGGCATTTCCATTTCACTATCTTGTCTTTTTTGAAAACTTTTTTGTTTTTCACATTTTCCAGAAGTTTCCTGTATCTTTTCTCATGGTATGCTTCTACCTCTGCTATTTCTTTGAAGCTATGAGCAACCATTGGGAATCCTTCTTTCTCTGCTGTTTTTGCGGAATCAGGATATAGTTTTCCCCATTCCATTTTTTCACCATCTGCCGCTGCTAGGAGGTTTTCCGCGGTTGTCCCAATCATTCCTGCTGGGTATGCTGCTTGTATTTCTACTTCTCCACCTTGCAGGTGTTTGAAAAATACTTCTGCGTGTTCTTTTTCATTGTCAGCAGTCTCCTGGAAGATTGCTGCTATTTGTTCATATCCTTCTTTTTTTGCTTTACTAGCAAAATATGTGTAACGGTTTCTAGCTTGACTTTCTCCAGCGAATGCTGCTAGAAGGTTTTTTTCAGTTTGTGTTCCTTTAAGACTTTTCATAAAAATTTTCCTCCTTTTTTATGGCCCTGCGTGTACCATTGGCCAGTAAACATCATCCTCTTCATATCTTTCCATGCTGTTTTTTTCTGTTTCAAGGATTTTATAATGCCCTATTTCCATGTCTGCGAAATATTTCAATGTGTTGTATATTTGACATCCTTCTTCAAATCGTTCTGCAAGTTTTTTATAGAAATCACTCGCGTTTTGTTCAACATTCATTGCGTTTTTTAAAAGCACACTCAGTGGCATATCCTCTGTTATTTGTATCCCAGGGAGTGGTATAGGTGTTTTATCTGGTAGTTTAAGTTTTTTATCAGGGTAATGATTTCTGTATATTTCTTCTATGAATTCTCTATGTTTTTCTTCTTCGTTTGCTAAGAATTGTAGCTTATCCTTCAGTAGTTCGTTTTTTGTTTTTTTCATCATTTTTGAGTATAGTTTGTTGCTTTCTTTTTCGCTTTTTATTGCTGTTAGGAGTAAATCTTCTAGGTCATAGTGTCCTAAATCCATCTTTTTTCCTCCTTAGTCGAGTAGTTTTTTTTCTCCTTTTATTTCTTGCAGTGGAGTAATATTTTGTGATGCTTCTAGGCATCCAAGGTATTCACCGTTTTTGTCTCTCAGTGCTAGATATTGAATTAAAATCTTGTTTTTCTCCTGGTTTTTTCCTATTGGTAGGTCAATCCAGAATTTTGCGGTGTCTCTTTTTCCTTGTTTCATTTCTGAAATGATTTGTTCTACCTTGTCTAGGCTTTTTGGTGGATGGCATTTTCGTACATCCCTGCCGAGTGCTGTTTCTGGTCTTTTGAATATACGTGTTTCATGTTTGTTCCATGCTAGTACTTCATCATCCTTGTTTAGTACTGAGAATTCTATGGGGATTGTTTCTAGTATTGCTTCCATTTCTTTTTCACTTGGTTTTCCAATCATAATTTTTTTTCTCCTTATTTTGTATCCTCAGCGTGTAGATCCAGATGATCTGTTTCTATTTCTACAAGTGCCCCAAAGAACTCTTTTAACCTTGGTTCTGTGGCCTCATCCTTGAATTTAGAGTAGGCTTTTATTGCTCGGTCCTCACGTTCGAATCCTTCTTGTGTGTTTGCTTTAGCATTAGCGTTACATGCTAGTTTTTCTAGTTCAGGTCTTGATATTTTAAGGAATTTTGATATTGCTGATGCGTGTTCTCTTTCTACTTTCATAAGTGCTTTGAACTTTGCAAGGCTGTAATGATCCTTTGCTTTGTCAGCCATGTTTTTCGCGCAGTCATAGAACGCTGCGTTGTCAAGTTCTAATTGTAGGGCTACTTGTAGGTTTTTCTTTGAAACATCTGTTAGTTGAACATTGAATTCATCAGGATTCCAGTCATCTGCTTCTACGAAATACTCTGTTTTTGCTCCGCAGAATGGACATCGTGTTGGTGGGTCAACCCCTATGTAGGGGTCGCCACATATTCTACATCTGTAGACTTTTACTTTTGCCATATTGTTTTACTCCTACTTTTTTTTGTTTTGGATTTTTTTATGACATAGCCACCAGTCATATCCCTCGTATTCTTTCAAACGTTTTTTTGCTGTGAACACATCTGTTGCTGGTGGGATTATAACACGGTCTTTGATGAGTTCGTTTTTCGGCCAGTTTGCTGGTATTGCTACACCATGTTTATCTGATATCTGGAAGCCTTTTATCATTCTCAGGAACTCGTCCATGTTACGCCCTAGTTCCTGTGGATAATATAGTATTGCTCTGATGATTCCCTTGGGGTCTACCATGAATACTGCTCTTACCGTGCTTGAGCCTTTCCCAGGATGGATAAGGCCTAATGTATTTGCGACTTTTCCCGTGTCTGCAATTATTGGGAATTTGATTTCGACTTTCAGGTTGTCTTTTATCCATTCCTCCCATTTTATATGTGAGAAAACCTGATCAATGCTTAGTCCTATAAGTTCTGTGTTCATTTTTTTGAAATCATTGTATCGTTTTTGGAATGCGACAAACTCGGTTGTGCATACTGGTGTGAAATCAGCTGGGTGGCTGAATAGTATGAACCATTTTCCTTTGAAAGCATCGGGTAATGTTTTTTTTCCATGAGTGGTTTGTACTTCCATTTTTGGGAATTTGTCTCCTATGAGTGGCATTTTTTCTTCCATGTTTTTTTCCTCCTTATTTTATTGGTATGTTCCTTTTCCCACTAGTTGGCATTCGTTTTTTTACTCTGATTTCTAGTATTCCATCTTTTAGTATTGCCTCTGCCTTGTCAGGGTTTACTTCCTCTGGAAATGGCATGTTTCTGCATATTGTTGAGTAGCTTCTTTCTCGTCTTATGTATCCCTCATCTTCCTCTTTGGTCTCATTATGTGTTTCTCCGCAGATGTTTATATTGCTGTTTGTTATGGATACCTCCAAGTCTTTTTTGTTTACACCTGGCATCTCTGCGATTACTTTGTATTCCTTGCCATTGTCTACAAGGTCTACATTTGTGAATTTCACATCGGTATCAAGCCATCGTTCAGATCTGAGACCTCTAGGCAGGATTGATCCCCATCGTCTACGCCAAGGATGCATCCATGGGTCCTCCCAGAACAGTTGCTCCATTGAGTCCATGACATCCCAGGGGTTCCAAACAGCTGGTGTTGTTGGCTGTTCAGCTTTATTTTTGTTTTCTTTTTTTGTTTTAATACTAATCTCCTTAGGTTTCTTCTTAACCATATTTTTCTACCTCCAAAAATCATTTTTTATTTTATTAGTTCTTCAACTTCTTCTTTTCCTTCTTCAAGGCTTTCCACTTGTTCTTTATCAAACATTAACAATAACGTCTGGAATTCTCCGACGTGTTCTTTTTCTTCTTTTGCTACGTCCATTAGAACAGTTTTTATATGTTCATTTTTTGCTAGAGCTGCCATTTCCTCATAAAGGTTGATTGCATCTAATTCTGCGATCAGGGCTGCTCTTAGTATTTCTTTATCTATATCTTCTGGTTTGATTTTTTCTATATCTATTGGTATTTTTGATAACATATTTTTTTACCTCCCAATTTTTCTCAAAATTGTTTCATTTATTTAATATTTTCCCTAACTTGTTTCCAATATTTTTCACATTTTGTAATTCTTTATCATCAGGAACATAGTTAATGTTAACACTATCCATTGGTAGTTCCCATTTTAGATCTTTGAGTATGTTTCCTATTTCACCAACAGCCTGGCCTCCCCAACCATAGGATCCAAAAACAAAACCAATACGATCACGTGGTCGGAGACCTTTCATATAAGTTAAAAATCCTCCCATGGATGGCATCATGCCGTTATTCAACGTTGGTGAACCAATAAGTACCATTTTGGTGGTGAGAACATCTGTTATAACATCAGAAATGTGGGAATTTTTAAGGCTCCTCATAGTGACAGGTACACCTGTCTCGTTGATCCCCTCCTCTAATGCTTTAGCAATTTTTTCTGTGGAACCCCACATAGTATCATAAACAATCAGGGCTTTGTTTTCTGTTTCAAAATTGGCCCATTTTTTGTATTCTTTGAGTATTTTTGGTATATGTGTCCGCCAGATTATCCCATGGCTTGGTGCGATCATGTCGATCTTCAGACTAGAAAGTGCTTCTAGGGCTTTTTTCACTTGGTCGCCATAGGGCATCACAATATTACCATAGTATTTCGCCGCCTCCTCACGTAGTATGCCCCATTCTATTTCATCATCATATCGTTCACTGCTTGCTATGTGCTGCCCGAAGGCATCATTCGGTAGTAATAGTTTATCACTGGGTATGTAGGTTACCATTGAGTCAGGCCAGTGGACCATTGGTATGTGTACAAAATGAAGGGTTCGTTTCCCAATGTTCAAAGTATCCCCGGATTGTACTACTTGGAAGTTCAGGTTTTTCTTATAATGTCGAAGTAGTCCTTTTTCTCCACGTGTTGATGTGATTACCTTTGCATTTTTCGCGTGTTTTAGTATTTTGGTTAGGCTACCTGAGTGATCCATTTCTACATGATTAGAAACAATGTAGTCTATTTTCGATGGGTCTACGATCTCCTTGATCCTGTTTAGCATTTCATCAAAAAGGTAGTGTTTCACTGTATCAATTAGGGTTATTTTTTTATCCATTATCAGGTAAGAGTTGTAGGTTGTCCCTCTGTTGGTGCTGTATCCATGGAAGTTACGGATATCCCAGTCTATTCCGCCAACCCAGTAGATATCTGGTTTTATCATTATTTTTCTCAGTTTGATCACTCCTTACTAAACTGGTCTTTTGGTGCTCCGCATACAGGGCAAACCCAGCTATCTGGCAATTTTTCAAATGCTGTCCCAGGTTTTACGCCGTTATCTGGGTCGCCTTTTTCTGGGTCGTATACATATCCGCAGACAGCACAAACATATTTATCCATCTTTTTTCCTCCTTTTTTTTCTATTTTTTCATCTTTTATGTAGGTGGGTGCGTTCTTTGGTGATTTCCCACCTTTTACAATATGATAAAACTCATAAGTCATACATTTACCATTTGATAGTATGTCAGCGTCAACGATTTTTCCTATGAAAATAGTATGTGTTCCTATGCTGATCTGATCTATTAGTTCTGCTTCCATGTACGCTAGTGTGTTATCTAGGATTATTGGTACACCGGTTTTCCCGGTTTTGTATTTTACATCTTTGAATTTATCAGTATTTCTCCCTGTTTTATATCCAAATGTTCCAATGAATTTCATTGGTGTTTTTTCACATAGAACTGATAGGGTGAACAATTTGCTGTGTTGTATGTATTCATGTGTGAGGTTTAGTTTATTTATGCTTACTGCGATGGTTGGTGGTTCCGCTGTTACTTGGAATACTGAGTTTGCTATTTGCCCGTTTATTTTGTTGTCTTTTTTTGAGCAGACGATGTAGAGTCCGTATGATATTTTATGCAGTGCTTTTGGGTTCATTTTTTCTCCTTTTAAAGACAGTTTTTACATATTCCTCTGAAGTAGCCATGTACTTCATCTATATGATGTCCATTTGACTCGATTTCTGCTCTTATTTTTTTTATGTTTGGACATTGAAAGTTAATGTCGTATATTCTTCCGCATTTTGTGCATAGGAAGTGATGATGCATGCCATGGCCAATATCATATCTGTGTTCTGAGTCGCATATTGTTAGTGATTTTATGATTTTGTTTTGTTTTAGTGATTCTAAAGAGTTGTATACCGTGGTTTTGGAGAGTGAGGGGTTTTTCTTTTTTAGTTCTGTGTATATCTGGTCTGCTGTTGGGTGGGTTCTGTGTGTTTCTAGATATTCTAGTATTGCTAGTCTTTGTGGTGTGACTTTTAGGCTTTTGTTTTTTAACATGTTTACATATTTTTCCAAACAATTCACCCATTTTTGTAACAAATCCTAATTTGTAATCATTACAATTTAACATGTAATACAAGCTAGAGTATTTAAAACTTTCGCCAATAAAGAAAATAAACTATAGAAAACACTAACAAGAACTATGCTCAATCGCCTGATTAGGACAAGCATTCACACAAGCACAACACTCAATACACTCGCCGATATTCTTACAAACTGCTTTACCATCCACAACATCAAAAATCTCAACCGGGCAAGCAGTCGCACACTCACCAGAACCAGTACATTTATCATAATCAACGGTAATCTTAATTTCACCTTCTTTAAAATCTTTCTTCATATCTCAATAAACCCCCAGTAAACAAGAATACCATAAACAAATTACACTATTTTAGGATTTCTAAAACAAATTAAAACGAAACTTTATAGATAAGAATCCAAATACAGGATACAAAATTTATCCAAGTTTGGGGATGATTATACATGACCAAGGTTGTCTGGAAACCATCAAAGGATTATATTGAAAAAGCAAACATAACACGTTTTATGAAAAAACATAACATAAAAAACTATGATGAACTCATAAAAAAATCAACAGATGATATCGCCTGGTTCTGGGATGCAGTAATAAAAGACTTGAACATAGAATTCTACAAGCCGTATACCAAAGTCTATGATGATTCCAAAGGAATACAATGGACTAAATGGTTCATAGATGGAAAAATAAATATTGTACACAACATCCTTGACAGACACGCAAAATCAGATAAAAAAGATAATATCGCGATTATCTGGGAAAATGAACAGGGAGACACACGAAAATTAACATATGAAGAACTTTACAAAGAAGTAAACAAGTTTGCAAATGCATTAAAAAACCTTGGCGTGCAAAAAGGTGACAGAGTCGGAATATACATGCCAATGGTACCAGAAATAGTAATAGGTTTTATTGCAGCAATGAAAATCGGAGCAATAAGCATACCAATTTTCTCTGGTTTCGGCGGGCATGCCCTTGGCTCAAGACTTGACATCGCAGGAGCAAAAGTTTTACTCACAGCAGATGGCTCAGTGAGACGAGGGAAACCATATAATATCAAAAATGAAGCTGATAAAGCAACAGCCAATGTTTCCTCTCTGGAACATGTTATAGTATACGAAAGACTTGGAAATGAAATATCCTGGAGCAAAAAAGACATATGGTGGCATGAATTAATCGCAAATCAATCAGACGAATGTGAAACTGAAATAATGGATTCTGAAGATAATGCAATGATAATATTTTCTTCAGGAACAACAGGCAAACCTAAAGGAACAGTTCATACCCACGGTGGAGCTCTTGCACAAATAGCAAAAGAATTAGGATATGCTTTTGATGTCAAAGAAGACTCAGTATTTTTCTGGCTTACAGATATCGGTTGGATGATGGGGCCATGGATGATAATTGGTGTCCAGACATTTGGAGGAGCATTTGTAATATATGAAGGAGCACCGAACTATCCACAACCCAATAGATTATGGCATTTAATAGAAAGACAAAAAATTACACATCTAGGAATATCCCCAACCGCCGTTCGTTTGTTAATGACCTATGGTGAAGAATGGCTAAAAAAACATAATCTGAGTTCATTAAAGTTTCTTGGTTCAACCGGTGAGCCATGGGATCCCGATTCTTGGAATTGGTTCTTTGAAAAAATTGGCAAGAGAAAATTACCAATAATAAATATATCTGGAGGCACAGAAATTGTTGGTTGTTTTTTATCGCCTCTGCCAATAACTGAGCTTAAACCCTGCACACTTCGTGGCCCAGGTCTTGGTATGGACATCGATGTCTTCGATGATGACGGTAAGCCAATTCGTGGGAAGATGGGACATCTAGTAGCAAAAAAACCCGCGCCATCAATGACCCGGGGTTTCTGGAATGAACCAGATCGTTACATTGAAACATATTGGTCAAAATGGCCGGATGTATGGTATCATGGGGATTGGGCGAAAATAGATGAAGATGGTTTCTGGTCGTTACACGGTCGAAGTGATGACACAATAAAGATTGCTGGACGTCGTACTGGTCCCGCGGAGATAGAAGCAGCTCTTATTGAGCATCCTGCTGTATCAGAAGCAGCAACAATTGGTGTCCCAGATGAAATCAAAGGTGAGGATATTGTTAGCTTTGTGGTTCTTAAACCAGGGCATAAACCAAGTGAAGAATTAAGAGAGGAATTAAAAGATCAGGTTGTAAAAATAATGGGTAAAACATTGAAACCACGTGATATCAAATTTGTAGGTGATCTACCTAAGACTAGATCTGCAAAAATTGTTAGAAGAATCATTAAGGCAACATTCCTTGGTGAAGATGTTAGTGATATTTCATCAGTTGAGAACCCTAAGGCTGTTGAGGAAATTAAAAACGCATTTTGATAAAAATATTTCTAATAAATCTCAGAATAAACGACCTGGAAAAACTAAAATCCTTAACCTTTGGCATACTAACCTTCAACGGGTCAGACCAGTCGCTCTCATAACCATGCTCATCTCTTGCCTTCACTTTTATATTGTAAGATCCTTCTTTTGTCCAATTATGCATAACATCTACTGTGTTACCTGATAAATCATATTCGGTCCAACTACTCTCAGTCCCATCATCCCAATCAAACAAATAAGAAATTAGATCATTCTCAGAATCAACTGATGATGTTGAAAAAGTATAATCCTCATTTATTCTCCCTTTATTACCACCCTCTAAAACAGGAATTGAGGGTGGATTGTTCTCTGCAAATCTTATAAGCCATAATCTTGAATAACTGCCTTCCTCATAAACATAATTATGATTTCCACATATAATATAACCATCATCATTAGTCTCAGCAATATCCTTACAATAAAAATAATCCTTCATTTCAATATCGATGTTAACATTGTTTTCCCATAATTTATTTCCTAAACTATCTATTTTAATCAACCAAAAACCATCAAAATAAGTACCTATAAGTAAGATATATCCACCATCACTAGTTTTCCTAATTCTCTTTGAATAAATCCAACCATCCCTATAATCTATGTATTTAAAAGAATTTAGATATTCATCAGAACCTGCTGAATTAAATCTTATTAGCTTTATTATATCTGATTTTTTAGAAAAAACAATGAATCCATCATCATCTGTTTTCTGAATAGAAAAAATACTACCATCATCAAACTTTTTAGTTGAAATCTCATTTCCTAAATCATCAATCTTGATAATTCTGAAATAATTAGAATTAGAAGCAACAACAATTATATATCCTTCATCAGAAGCTGGATGAATATAACTTGCATATTCTTTTATATCCCCATGTCCTTCTTCAAAGACAGTTTCCCATTCCTCTTTTCCCCATTTATCCAGTTTCCTTATCCATGCATCTTTAGAAATATAACCTCCAAGAAGACATCCTCCATCATCTGTTGGATAAATACATTTTAATTCCTCTTTTCCATGTGTGATTCTAATATCCCATTCTTTATAACCATATTCATTAAATTTTAACAACAATATACCATCATCATAATCATCTTCATCGAAATCCTCGATCATACCACTAATAATAAAAGAACCGTCAGGGCACTCACTAACTGTTTTAATAGTAACATAGGACATATAATTTTTGAAGTCATATTTGAAGTTCCATTCTTCATTTCCATTTGCATCAGTTTTCAATAAAAAAATACCATCATCCCAAATAACATCACCAGAATAACCTCCATTACGTCCAGCAAATAAATACCCCCCTTCGCTTGTCTCTTTTATAGAATCGATATCCATATCATCATTTTCAAAAAGATTTATTGCTTTTTTTGATTCTATATTTGCATCTTTATCTGTTTTTATAAATGCTATCACTAAATTTCTATAGGTGCTATCATAAATAGTCGAAATAATCTTATACCCGCCATCAGAAGTTTCTCTAATATACTTACCATATCCATATTCGTTAAAAGTCTTATTCCATAGCTCTTCAGGTGGTAAAATATCATCATTGGTTTCTTTATTATAAAAATAAGATTGTATTATATTTTGTTTAAGTCCAGATAAACTTGGAATAACACAAGATCCTAAAAACAATACTATTATAACTAATGATATTAGCTTCTTTGTCATTTATTTTTACCTCCCAAATAACTTGTTTACATAATATATCCTATTAATATAAGTTTTATGGATAAAAACTCTTAATTTGATTTAATTCATGACCCCATTGAATTTTTTAATCCTTACAATGACTCCTAAACCTCTTTTAAATCTTTTTTTTCATTTTTTTAATACGTCAATAAACGATAACATTTTTCAAGTGCTTATTTATTACCTGTTTTATTGAGGCGGGGGTAAAAAAAAGTTTTTTCGTCTCATGCCGAAAAGGTGTTAGACATGACAAGAAAAGTATGTATAGTAGGTGGAGCAACAACTCCTTTTGACTATGGACCAACAGGTTTTGAAAGCATAGAAGGTGGAGCAGCGGAATGCATAAGAGAAACACAGAAAGACATACCAGATTTCTCCATGAGAGACCTGGATCTAATGATCTACTCGCATTTCTCAGTTCATTTCGGACATCAGCTATGCTCAGAATGGGTGATACACGACCACCTTGGCCTTGTAGGAATACCACATTACAGGGTGGAAAACGGTGGGAACACAGGCGGTTCAGCTATTTACGCTGCAGCTCTTGCTGTAATGTCCGGTCATCATGATGTTGTTGGAGTTATAGGCTGGGAAACAATGGACTCAGTATCACAATCACAAGGAAGCGAGTTCATAGCATTAGCATCAGATATCAGATACGAACTAATGGTTGGTGGGATATACCCAATATACTATGCAGCTATGGCAAATAAATGGATGAAAGACAACAATGTAACAGAAGAACAAGTAGCCACTATTGGAGCAAAAAACCGTAACAACGCAATGGACAACCCCAAAGCACAATGGTACAGAAACGAACATAAAAACATCACAGTAGATGACGTGCTCAACTCACGTCTTATATCATACCCAATCAAAAAATATGACTGCTGCCTAATGACAAGAGGAGTCGCCTTTCTATTAGTCTGCTCTGAGGAATACGCGAAAAAAATCAACCCAGATGGGTACTGTACACTAGATGGAATGGGACTATCAAGCTGTACAATACGAGCAGGAGACAGACTTAATTTCCCAGGATGGACAGAAAGATATGGACCTAACTACCCTGAGATGACAGAATTCGGAGCCTGCCGGAAATCAGCAGAAGACGCATATAAAATGGCAGGGATCACAAACCCACTTAAACAAATAGATTTTGGAGAAATACATGACGCATTCTCGACATCAGAAGCACAAATCTACAAAGCATTAGGACTAGCCGACACTGAAAACATAGCAGAATTCCTACAGGATCAACAGACACAGATGGATGGAGAAATACCAATGAACCCCGGAGGGGGACTAATGGGATACGGACACCCAGTGGGAGCCACCGGGATAATGAGCGGAGTGGAGTGTTTCTACCAACTATCAGGATTGATACCAAAGAAACATCTAAGTAAAAAAACCGAGGTCCCAGATGCGAAATGTGGAATAGTAAACAGTCACGCTGGAACAGGAACAAGTATATCCAATTTTGTTATGAGGAGGCAATAGAAATGGCAGAAACAATGGTTAAGAAAAAGAAAAAATTCGCAGAACAACCCAACTTCACAGAAAAAAAATCCTACAGACCACCTGATGTTAAAGAAACAGGTTTAGCATTCATCGGCCATGAAATATCAGAAGATGGAAAAGCAATGAACCAATTTTTACATTATGACCAGCTGTACACAATTAGACATGGTTGGAACAGCAAGTTTTTCAAAGGATTACTCGAAGGAAAAATAATGGGAACACAATGCCCTAAATGCGGTGACATCTTTGTACCAGTAAGAACACACTGCTGGAACCTAGACTGCAACCTTGAACGCACAGAATGGATAGAAATGCCACTCACAGCAAAGGTACACACATGGACCATCGCCGGATGGAGCGGAAGATCATCACTTAAAAGACTACCCATAATCTTAGTATACGCAGTAATAGGAGACAGTAAGGTCGCAATCGCAAATGAACTACACGGCATAAAACCATGGGATGTAGAATTCGGAATGCCATTAAAAATAGTGTTCAAACCCAAAGAAGAAAGAACCGGTGCAGTAACAGATTTCCATTTCGAACCAGCAGACAACTGGAAACCATCACCAATGAACCCAGAAAAAGAACGAATCAAAGAACTCGTAGAACCAGTCTATAAATGGGTTCAAACACTCAAATAAAAAAAAACACAGGGTGAAGATTTAAACACCCCCTTTTTATTTCTTCTTTTCAAATGCAGTTTGTCGCAGGGGATATTTTAACAACCGATGGTTTACAAAAAGGATACATAGGTTTCCAGAATAAAACCATAATAGAAACCGGAAGAGGAACATGCCCCCGGAAACCTGTTGCCCATGGTATAATCGTCCCAAGTTTTGTCAACGCTCATACACATATCGGTGATTCATTTATAAGAAATAAGAACATGGAACTACCAAAAAACATTGACGAACTTGTTGCCCCGCCAAACGGATTGAAACATAAATTATTAAATGAGACGACCGAGGAAGAATTAATTCAGGGCATGGAAGAATCAATTGAGGTCATGATAAAAACAGGGACTAACATGTTCTGTGATTTCAGAGAAGGAGGAATGCTAGGCGTATACCAGCTAATAAAAGCAATGGAGCTTTGGCCTGTTTCATCTGTTATCCTGTCACGACCTGTTAATATGAAGTATGATAAAAAAGAGGTTGATTTGTTATTAGCTGACTCCGATGGGATAGGGATTAGCGCTATATCCGACTGGGAGTACCCAGAGCTTGAAAAAATTGCTAAACATGTGAAAAAGAAAAAGAAAATTTTTGCTCTTCATGCAAGTGAACAAAAAAGAGAAAACATTGATCTTATCCTTAACCTTAAACCTGATTTTTTAGTACACATGATCAAAGCAGATGAGTCTGCCCTTCGTCGTGTAAAAGATAATAATATTCCTATTGTTGTATGTCCTCGTTCTAACAGTTTTTATGATCTTAAACCAGATCTTGATCTAATGAAAAAAACAGGGGTTCAAATATTGCTGGGTACTGATAACGCGATGTTGAATATGCCAGATGTTTTAGAAGAAATCAGATATATGAAAAAAAATTATGACACATTTTCAACGATTGAACTTCTAAAAATGGCTACATATGATGCAAGGAAAGTTTTAAATCTAGATTGCAACATTCTTGGTCTCAATTCAAGGGCTGAGTTTATTGTTTTAGATGAGAAAACTTTGAAGCCCATGTATATCTCTATTTGAGAAATAATCGAGGGGTAAATGTGAAAGTAGAAGATATAATGTCAACTAATCTAATTGTTGGATATGTTCCTGGGACAGTAAGAGATGCTTTAAGTATTTTAGCAAAAAATAATAAATCAGGTATGCCCATTTTGAAAAAGGATACTAAAACAGTAGCAGGTATCGTAACAAGAACCGATGTTTTCAGGAATCAAAACGAGGATCAACTTGCCCTTATTATGACTAAAGATTTTCATTCTGTAGACCGAGAGCAGAGTGTTAAAGATGCTGCCAGGTTATTGTATGATCATCGCATTCATGGTCTACCCGTTATTAACCAAAGGAGTCATTTAGTAGGAATCATCAGTCCGACTGATATTTTAAAACATATCCCTGAAAAAATCGATGAAAAAATTGAGAAATTTTTCACAAATCTAGTGGTACCAGTTTATCATGATACCCCTATCAACATCATCATGGAGATAATCAATATAACAAATGAACATGCTCTTCCTATTTTAAACGATGAAAGGAAACTATCAGGTATTGTTACAGATGGAGATCTTTTCAAACTAAGTCACATCCGTGAAAGCGTATCTCAAACAGATATAGGCATGGGTGGAGACGAAGACGAATGGACCTGGGAAGGAATAAGAGACACGGTTAGACTACATTATTCTACATCAGAAGTGACACTCCCACCAGTGCCAGTAAGAGAAATTATGGTAACAGATGTGATAAAAGCCACCAAGAACACACCAGTTAATGAAGTAGCAGATAAAATGATCAAGAGTCATATAAGTCATATACCAGTTGTTGACTCAAGTGATAGACTCATAGGCATGGTCACTGATATTGATTTAATGGCCTGTTGGTTTTAAATCCCATTAACATATTCTATTTTTCAAACCTGATCTATATGGAGATTTTAACACATGCCATTGGATATCTATGATAAAATCATGATGCTATGTAAAAGAAGAGGATTCATATATCCATCATTTGAAATCTATGGCGGTGTAGCAGGATTTTATGATTATGGACCACTAGGCTCCCAGCTGAAGAACAATATCGAAAACCTTTGGAGGAAATATTTCCTACTCAAGGATAAATGCGTTGAAATAAACACACCAACAATAACCATGTACGAGGTGCTAAAAGCCTCAGGACATATAGAAAAATTCACAGATTTAACAGTTAACTGTAAAAAATGTAAACAATCATTCAAAGTAGAAGACATAATAGATGAAAAAACTAGTGTCGAGGAAGCAGTTAAAAAAAATAAGGTTAAATGCCCTAATTGTGGCGCACAACTCAAAGATGCATATCCTGTAAACCTTATGTTTTCCACAAAGATTGGTATAGGTAAAAGCCGTGATGCTTTTCTAAGACCAGAAACCGCTCAGGGTATTTTCACAGACTTCCATCTACTATACAGATATGCCCGGGAGAAACTACCATTTGGTGTAATACAAGTAGGAAGAGGATACAGGAATGAGGTATCACCTCGTCAAGGTATAATACGTCTCAGAGAGTTCTCAATGGCCGAGGCAGAAATCTTTTTCGACCCTAAGAATAAAACCCATTCGAGTTTCAACAAGGTAAAAAACAAAGAACTACTGCTTTTTGATAACAAAAAAGAGATGAAACTCTCTCTTGAAAAAGCAGTGAAAAACAAGGTGGTAAACAACCAAGCTCTAGCCTATTATATGTATCTAACACAGGATTTTCTACTATCTGCTGGTGTAGATCCAAAGCGTTTTAGATTCCGTAAACACGGCGATGATGAACTTGCACATTACGCTACAGAATGCTGGGATGCAGAATTATATAGCGATCGTTTCGGCTGGGTGGAATGCGTAGGCATAGCCGACCGCTCAGCATATGATCTAAACTCCCATATAGAGAGCTCTGGTACAGATATGTACGCGTTAAGGAAATATGATAAACCTAAAACCGTAAAAGTTAAAAAAATAGTGCCAAACATGGGTGCCCTTGGACCATTATTCAAAGGAAAAGCTGGCGAGATAAAAAATATCCTTGAAAACATGGAAACAATTGATGTTAAAAAAATAAAAATAAACGTTGACGGAGAGGAAATTATAATTCCCAAGGATTGCTACACGATAGTGGAAAAAACAGAGAAACAATCAGGGGAGAAATTTGTTCCTCATGTTATTGAACCATCTTTTGGTATTGATCGTATCCTGTACATGATCCTGGAGCATAATTTTGTTGAAACCAAGAAAAAAGGCGAGGAATATAGGTTGATGAAACTTAACCAGGTGGTTGCCCCGGTTAAGGTTGGTGTTTTCCCACTTGTTAATGATGAACGTTTGGTTAAAATCGCTAAGGATATAGATGAGAAACTAAGAGATGCTAGTGTTTCTACTTATTATGATGATAGTGGAACTATTGGTCGTCGTTATGCTCGTATGGATGAGATAGGTACGCCTTTTTGTGTCACTGTTGATCATGATACCCTTAAGGATGATACTGTTACTATCAGGGATCGTGATACAACGAAACAAAAAAGAATAGATATTAACGAAATTGTTGACAAGATTTAGAAAAAATATAAGAAAAAGAGGGATGTGTTTATTCCCTTGGTTCCCCGTTAATGATAAGGATTTTTAAAGGCTCTGGTTCTTCTCCAGGGAAAACTTTCACTATCAGTGGTTTGCTATAGTATCCTTCTTTCGTAGCAGTTACTTCGTATACATCGGGTATTACGTTTTCCATTCTGAAATATCCTTCCGCATCCGTTTCTGCTGAATATGTAACTTGGTTTTCATAAGAGCGTAAAGGTTTTGCAGTAACTGTTACATCTTCAACTGGTATTATTTCCGGTGGGTAGGGTACCGGTACTGGGACTGGTTCACTTGGTATAGTGAAGTCTTCGATGGTCATTACAAAACCATGAATAACTCCTAGTTCCTCATCATTGGTTTTTATAACTTCTATGTCTTTGCAATATGTGTTATCTGCTCCATCGTCATCTGTGATCTTTAAACAAACTGTGTATGTTCCTTCTTTCTCATATGAATGCATAACAACTTTGTTTCCACTTGATGTATTTCCATCACCGAAATCCCATTCGTATGAGACGATACATCCATCAGAGTCCTTGGAATCAGATTTAAAGCAGATAGGTTGACAAACTACTGGACATATAGGATCATATAAAAAGTGTGCCTCTGGTGGTTTATTATCCGAACCTAATATGAAATGAGCAACAACAGATTTATCACTATCCATAGTTAATGTTTCAACTGGGTTGGTACTTCCATCTATATCGTCTCCGCTCCAATGACTAAATTCACATAAACCGATACAATCTACTAGAACAACAGCTTCAACTTCCACTTCTGAACCTGCTAAATATTCATATGTACCAGGCTCAGGAATTGTTGTTGCATATTCCCCAGCATTTTCGACATCTATTGTAAGGTAGTAAACTTCTGGATCTGGTTCTCCATCAAGGATTTTAAACTTGTATTCCTTAGAATGAAGTTCTCCGATCCAGTATTTTTCATCTACAACTGTATCATCAGAAGCTGGTGATATATAATGTCCTTGTATTTTGTATTCACCTTCGGTGAATTCAAATATTTTCTTTTCAGCATCGTCGATAATTCCAAATAACTCTTTTTCTGTAATATCATCAATAGTAACCGAGTATTTTTCCCCTGGTTCTATTGTTATTGTCTCAGGAGTTTTACTCATGGAATCACATATATAACTAACTGTTTGTCCATCAGGTGTTTCAACTGTAAAATCAAGTGTTCCCAATTCAAGACCCATCTCAGCTACATGAACAGTTTTTTCTCCAGTGTTAAACAGTGTTGCTTCAACAGGTATTGGTTCTCCAACGTAAAATTCTTCATTTATTGATATATCAAATTCTAAATCAGGTTTTATTTCATGTATTTCTGTTAGAGTTATTGGAAGTGCAACGGGTAAATCACGAGCAAATGTCCAACGCATAATCGCCGTGGTTAGAAAATATATATTTGAGACCTTACCTTTGAACTCAACTCGTAAATCCTCTTTATTGAATTCTTCAGGAAGATTTACGGGATAATAGTAATCAAAATGTTTACCCAAATAGTCCTTTCCTTGATCACCTTTTATAAGGAAAAGATTCCCTAATATAGGGTAATTGCCAATATTCTCAATTGTTCCAGTGTCATCGACCATATTGCTAAGTTCTGAAGAGGCGGATGAGAATAAACGAGCCCCTGCTGTTATGGAGAAGGATGTACATACCAGGATGACCACTAGCGTTAGTGTAATAAATTTTTCATATTTCATTTATATTACCTCTATAAGTTTTTATGTTTAGATTCATATTTTTTTATGTTTATATTTAAATTATATATTTTATTGCTTATAAATGTTTCTTTACAAATAACGCCAAAAAAAGATAAGACAAAAAAAAGATTAAAAATCAGCTAAAATACTGTTCATTATAGAAAGGGCTTCATCTATCTCCTCAGAACTAATAATTAACGGCGGACGGAAACGAATAGTTTTAGAACCACAACCAATAACTATCAAACCACTTATATACAACTTGTTTTTAAGATCATCACGTTTCTCAGGAGTAGAACAATCAAATGCACACATCAAACCCCGTCCACGTGCATTAAAAATCTTATCAGGATATTTCTCAGAAAGATCCACCAAACCATCAAGTAATCTTTTACCTTGAACCTCAGCATTCTTAACCAAATTCTCTTCCTTTATAACCTCAAGATATCTCTGACCACGGACCATATCAACAAGGTTTCCACCCCATGTAGAGTTAAGACGACTAGAAACATGAAAAACATTATCCTTGATCTCATCAACACGATCACTAACCATTATACCACAAACCTGTGTTTTCTTACCAAAAGCCAGAATATCCGGTTTGAAATCAAAATGTTCATAAGCCCACATTTTACCAGTAAGACCAACACCAGTTTGAATCTCATCAAGGATAAACATTATCTCATGCCGATCACATATCCTTCTAAGCTCCAAAAAGAACTCTTTACGGAAATGATTATCACCACCCTCACCCTGAATAGGCTCAATAATAAGAGCAGCAATATCATCAGGATTACTACTCATTGCAGTTTCAATTTCATTTATTGCTTGTTTCTCAAGAGATTTTACCTTTTCAAGGTTATCCTGGTTCAATGGAAACGTGATCTTTGGATTAGTAACACGTGGCCATTTAAACTTGGTGAAATATTTAATCTTATCAAGATTAAAAGTATTAGTCATAGACAAAGTGTAACCGGTACGACCATGGAACGCCTCCTTGAAATGAATAACCTGAGTACCAATCTCTCCTTTTCCTTTTTCCAGGTTTTTACGAATTTTCCAGTCAAAAGCAGTTTTAACAGCATTCTCTACTGCTAGAGCGCCACCGCTTATAAAAAATAAATGTTTGAAATGATCCGGAACAGCATGTTTTTTAAAAACATCAACGAACTCTGCCATTTCAACAGTATAAATATCAGAATTAGTAGGTTTATTAACAGCTATTTCTCCAAGTTTTTTTATAAACCCAGAATTTGAAAGTTTAGGATGATTGCAGCCAAGAGGAGAAGAAGCAAAAAATGAGAAACAATCAAGCATATATTTTTTTGCTTTGGAATCATATATCTGACAGCCTTTGCTTTTTTTCAAATCAAGAACAAAGTCGAATCCATCGGTTAACATAGATTTTGCTAGTGTTTCATGTACTTGTGTTGGTTTTATTGGCATAAATGTTCCCCCCAGAGGTCAGGTTTTGTTGTTGTGGTATCTTTCTTATTTATAAAATGGTATCGGTTAAAAAAACAATGGAGGTTAAGAGAGGGGAGATTTTTTTGGAAGAGGGAGAACATGTTTTTTAGGGATGGGAATGCATTTTTTTCCCCTCTCTCAGTTTTGCATGTGGTCGTATTTTTTTTATTTTAGATTTATACTGTTGATTTCACTGAGATCATCGAGATTGTTCATTTTTAGCATGTTGTCTGATAATGTATAGAGTACATCTTCGATGTATAGTGTTCGTTTTATCGAGTTTCCATAATCATAATAGTATGTGTAGTTTTCATTCTCATTAGTCACGCCTTCATGTGTTATTGTTCCTTTTAGTTGCAGTCCGTCTTCTAGTGTTATGTCAAATACGTATGCTGATTGTTTACTGTAGGTTCCTGCGGGTATTACTAGCAGGTTTTTTTCTCGGTCGAATAGGAATGCTTTGTGTTCGTATAGCGCCTCGGATTGTGAGCTTCTCCAATTGTTTTCCTGTTTTGTTATCGTATATTTTGATAGTTCTACAGGGTTGTTCATGTCTGTTACGTCGAATAGGGAGATTTTTATCTGTCTGTCTTCTATACCTATTCCTATTATGTGGCTTTCATCATAGGGGTGTAGGTATGTTGAGTATCCTGGTATTTTTAGTTCTCCTAATAGTGTTGGGTTGGTTGGGTCGGATAGGTCTATTACGAAGAATGGGTCTATTTGTTTGAAGGTTACCAGGTAGCATTTGTCTCCTAGGAATCTGGTTGCGTAGATATCTTCATCTGGTGCGAGTCCTTCGAGTTTTCCAACTGTTTCTAATTCCATGTTCAATACGTATATGTTGTTTTGTTCCTCCATCCAGCTGTTTATAAAATCGATGTAGAGTCCTTCCATGGTTGATGAGGCCCGTAGGTATCCGTTATGTTCACTTAGTGAAAACTGGTTTTGTACTTTACCAGGTATGCTTCCTTGTGACTGGTATACTATTTCTCCGTTTTCTACATGTATCCGGTGTATTGTTGTTCGCTCATATAGTTGGTTTATTTGTCTGTATAGTTCTTGTTGTTGTTCATATGTTAATGTTTCTGCAAAATCTTGAAGTATCCAACTGATGACGTCTTGTTTCTGGTATTCTTCTAGGTGCTGCAGGTTTTTTATTAGCTCTATTTCTAGTTTCATTGAATCTGGTAGCATTGGTTGCAGTATTCCTTCGATGGTCTCCTGCAGCATGTCATAATCATAACTTCTTTTATAGTTTGCAATGTAGAAATTGTTTTTTGAAGCGTATAGTATGTCTGTGTTGCCTAGTAGGAATATTTTTGCTTTGGTTTCTTCCTCATCATCATGAACGTTTACTGAAATTATATTTGTAATTGTGTTACTCTGCGTGTATGTGTCTACATATTTGATGTCTAATAATGGGATTTCTTTTACTTCATTGTTTATTGATATTCTTGGTTGAATTGTTTGGTTTTCATCTAGTTTTAAAATTTCATATTCATATTGAACTGTGATCAGATAAACATAGTCTTCTATCATCCTTGCCGCGGTGAAATGACCTGGTACTGACACATCTTTTACACTTTCTGGGTTTTCTAAGTCTCGTAGATCATAAATAAGGATGTGTGTTTCCGGGGAATTATGCCATGGTGGTGGAATTATTACAGGTTCAATCTCAGATGTTGTCGCGTTTATTGATTCACCATCAATTTCGATTACTGGTGAGGACTGTATCCTGATCGGTTCTGCATAATATATATAATTATAACGTTGTGCTAGGATAACTAGTCTATTATTATTATTGATAAAAATATTCTGAATATTTAATGTATTTTCAACTTCGATTTCACATATTATCTCTGCATCTTCTGCAGGTGCAGCTTTAACAATAAACACCTTATTATCAGAAACAATGTACAAATATTCTCCATCTGTTTTCACTATATCTGGTTCATCAACCCCTGCAACTTGGATGTTTGTATTAGAGTAATCAACTGTTTTACCACCTTCGTCACTATCTGCATTTAACATGATCGAACTTGGTGCAATTCCTATATCTTGCCTTATCATACCAGAGAGTTTTGATTGATAACCCCAATAGAAATCATATGAATTAGAGGCTTTTTTACATAAAAACTCTGTTAATTCTTTATAGGATTCGAAATTTCTTAGATCCCGGTATTCAACTAAAGCTGAATCACCTGTAACCACTGGTTGTACATTCAAAGCGTATACAAAGCTTACAATGATTATTACACCAGCGAGCATTATTCCACTTATTTTCACATTTCCGACTGTCATATTTATCACAACATCTTTTTTGGTTTAATGAGAATTATATCCTTGCTTGTTTAAATATGGTCGGAAAACGTTCGGAAAAAACCAAACAAAAAAAGAATGATAAAAGAAAAAATATTGGTTTTAGTAATCAATAGAGATCTCTATATTCAATAGAAATCTTATTAATGGAAATTTATCAGGGTGTCTTTGGCATAGCCATTGAAATAAACTAAGTATAAGAGGTCTGTTCATAAAGGGTTGGAATTTTACTGTTTTCTTTGTAACACTTACAGTAACTCTTGCTGTGTATTCAGCTGTATTTCCGTTTTTATCTTCTACACCATCTGTCATTGTGTATTCAAACTCGTCTGTTCCAGTCCAATCATTTCCAGGAGGTGTGTAATCAACACATGTATCGTTATGTTTACTAACGATTCCGTGAAGTGCATTAGATACACTTTTTATGTATATTTTATTTTCATCCTTTGGACGAGGATCAACATCATTTTTTAGAACGTTTATTAGATTGTTCTGGGAGTTTTTATACACAGTAACTTCATCAGGGTTAGCCATTAGTTTCTCTGCGGTTAACATTGGGATTACAACATAGATTAAACCTGTAAGTGCTGTTACTGTTGAAAACGAAGATATTAATGATACAATTTTCGATAGTTTATACACAAAACAGAATGCTGGTGTAACTATGAAAAATATCACAACTGAAACAGCTGCAATATATGTTTCATTTGAAAAATCAAGATTATATGGTTTCAAAAATGTTTCTTCTACCCAATTTCCTATTTTACTCGATAACCCAAGATATGCAAAGCCAACAGCCACAGCTGCTGAAATTAGTAAACCATAAAATAATCCGTTAACCATGTGTAATAATTGGACTTTTTCAAGTGCTGGGACTCCAAGGATAAATGTTAATACAACTTTACCTATAAGACTCAAGTCGATAGACTCCAATGTATCTGTCAAGAATGTCATTATTGAATTAAGATCAGGATTGTTTTGTATATTGCTTTTAATTTGATTGATAATACTGTTAATTGCGTCTTTATCTACTCCTTTGTCTAACCAATCTTGAGGTATCTCGATATTTTCATATCCGTTTTCTAAAATATTTTGGAAATTATCACGATGTGTATCTATGTTACCAAAGGTTTGGATAAAATTGTTAAGACCTTTTAGACCATTTATCTTATCTGTTTCACTATTTGAATTGAATATTTTCTTCACTTTAGAAGATATATCTGAACTTAAGTAGTCTAAAATGTCTATATTTGAATCAGCGAATATTAAATTTTTAAGGGTTTCAAATAAATTATCAATTGATGTACCGGTATACCCTTCCAGGTCATCTCCGATTTCTTTGATAGTATCTTCATAGTTATCCTCGAGATAACCAAATATTGTAGATCCAACATTAACCGTGAACTTGGATATTTTATACATGTCTTCGTTTAATTTTTGGAAGACTAGTCGTCCATAGTGGACACCTGGTTCAAAATACGCATAACTTGCATTGTTGTAATCGTAAGCTCCGACGTTATTTTTTTGATCTGGGTCATCTATGTCAAATATCCATCCCCATTCTTTGTATTTGAAACCATGAACGTCTACTGAAAAATCGACAGATTCTCCCATCTCAGGGTTTGGATTATCTATCTGTACCTGAACGGTTGGATCATTTTCACATACAGTTACCAGAAAAACTTTTTTTAGTGATCCGTATTTTTTCTCAAATTTTAGATAACCAAAAACTTCTAATCGACCACTATGAACACCAGGTTCTGAATAGCTATGATAAGCAGTGGTATCATGTTGACCTGGATCAGGGCCTTCAGTGTTTCCACTTGTAACATTCCAGTCCCATTCGCATTTATCGATAGAATCAAACATATACAGATTTGTTGCTGTGAACGTTATTGTTTCATCAACTTCTGCATAAACAGGATAAAAATTAACATGTATTGAAGAATCTGCTTTTGCATTTTTTATTAATGGCATTATTGTGTTAAACCCACATAATATGAATAAGCTTGCAATTCCTATCGTAAATATTTTCAAGCTGATTTTTTCCATACTACCACTTTATTTGTTTATTAATATATTAAGTTGGTAGTATAAATAGTTTATTCTACAAGAGGTGCCAAAAAACAGAAGAAAAAAACAAAAAAAATGAATACTAATTTTACACTGTCAACTTGGATTTAAAATTTTTTATTTTCTCCTTAAAAACAATACCAATTTCTTCAAGTTCATTAAGAATCGGGTTATAAATCTCAGGAACAACAGGAACATGAACCCCTGTTAAATCGATCTCTCCGTTGAGTATCATTTTCACAGCAATAGCCGCAGGAAGAGCCACAGTCCTAGCAATAGCAGAATCATCCCCAGGGACTCCATAATCCACTAGTGTTGACGTGATATATTCTTTTTTAGAAGGATATTCAGCGATGAACTCATGATGCATAACAATCATATCACGTTCATCTTTACCCAGTAGCATTTTCTTAAGGGTTAAAACATTCAAATAATCCAAAGGATTATCTCTATCATCTGGGAGCTTTTCATCACTAAAAAGACCAAGCCATTCAAGTCTTTTTATAACAGTTGAATAAACTGTTAAATCAAGATAATCAGCAACTGCTTTTACCAGATTACTACTAGTTTTCATACCTATTAGAAACCTTGTAAGATCGCCATAGGTTTTACCAGAGAAACCCGGCACGGGTTTATCATTTAACCATCCTAGATGCACTATTTTTCGAATGGTTTCACACCATCCAGTCATACGAAAGGTACCACGGTATACTGTTTCTGCATCTTTTAAACCATAAATGTCTTTGTATGGAACGGAGTCGCGGTTTGGGTAGTTCTCAAAACTACCAACACCTGATACATCCTGTATTTTATAGTTTTCAAAAAGCTGCTCCCCTGGTACTGATATTTCTTTTCCATTTTCAAGCCATCTTGCAGGATTACGAGATGCCAGGAGGACGCCTCGTGGTGACCATGAGAACTTGTAACCAAAAGGATTATTATTTGCTTCGAAAGCAGGTAGTGCCCCAGTTGTTGAACGGAAACTTATGATTTTCCCATGTTTTTTTTCTATATTATGTATTACTCGCATAGCTGACATATGATCTATACCAGGGTCAAGACCACATTCATTGAGTAACATCACGCCTGCATTCTTGGCTTCGGAATCCAATTTCTTCATTTGAGGGCTTACATAGGATGTCGTAACCATATGTTTTTTATGTTTAATACAAAGCTTAGCAACCTTAGGATGATAAGTATAAGGTAATAGACTAACCACGATATCAGCATTTGAGATTAGTTCTTCCAGATGAGCATCATCCTCACAATCAAGACAGATAGCATCACCGCTTGGATGACAATCTATACATTTTTCGGCTTTACTAACAGTCCGACTAGCCATAGTAACATGAAGATTTGGTTGATCAAGAAGATAGCGAACTATTGGTCGAGAAACCATCCCTGCTCCTAAAACAAGTACGTTTTTCATAAGTTTATCACCTGAGATATTCAAATCTGCGAAGAGAGATTCCCTATAAAAATTTGTTGATGTATTGATAATCTGGTGTTAATTTCCCCTTGTAGAGTATTACTGCTTTTTTGATCTCAGCGGGTAGATTCAGTTGTTCAAAATCTACAGAGTAATCAGCTTTTACAATCGCTGGTATAAATGGATATAAGGCATCACTGAACTCTTTAGAGGACTCTCTTGGTAGTTCACATGGTAGGTTATCAACAGCCATTACAGCCACCCCGTCATGTTCATAACCATCAAGAATTTTATCCGTGTATGGGTTGTATACAAAAACAGGATTGTCAGGTGTTGTAACTTTTTCTGTGAACTCTACAGCACCATCAACGTCAACGCTTATATCACCAACTATCTGAAGTTTTAGTTTTTCAAAGTTGTTTTTTAAAAAATCTTTTGTGATAAGCCTCGGGTACCTTTCATCCCAGTAGATACAGTTCATCAGAATTGATAAATATGGGATATATTGTTTGAAAATAGATCTATACTGTTGAGGATTATGATAATAATCCTGTAAATCAAAAACAGTTTCTTTTGATACTGGTTCTACCAGGTCTTCCTCTTTGAAAACCACCTTATAAACCAACTTAGTAGAATAGTCTTCTTTAACACTTTCAAGCTGATTCGGATTAATTTTTTTAACAGGTAAAACATCAAGGATCTCCTGTGCACCACGAGATACATTCCCATAGCCTGCGATACCAACAATCACTGGAGAAATAGTATCAGGGATGCCTTCTCGCTTGATTTTTTCACCTATTTTTTTAAAATGATTCTTTGCATCATTTAGGTTTTTATAATGAATGGTTTGTTTAATCTCATTAAAAGGAGATTCAATCCCTTTGATTTTAAGACGTTGGCCAAATGCCCAGAGGGTATCAATCATTCCAGCGAGACCAGCATAATGACCGAAAAAAACTAGACGGCGGTTTTTTTCATCTGTTATTTTTTCATATTCTATCAGGTTACAGCCTAGTTCCATCATTTTACGTAGCATGGGCATGTTGTGATGTTGACCTTTTATAACATGAGAGAAAAAAATATATGTTTTTCCAGGTTTGAATAGTTTTATTGGGATTTCTTTCACAGCGAAGATAACATTGGGTTGTGATAAATCCTCATCTATTTTTGCTCCTGCGTTTATGAATTCTTTTTCTTTAAAAACACGGATTGGTGATGGTTGAATAACTGTTTTGATGTCGTGTTTGTTTTTCAAATCCTTTATATGTTCTGGTATAAGTGGTACTCTTCTTTCCCATTTGTTTTTATCTTCTCTGCGTATTCCTAATAATTGGCTCATTAATTATTCCCCGATACTAGCCCTCATCTGTTATTCTCTTAAAAAAATTTGCAATAAAATGGTATTAAAGTTTTTTTGTTTATTGGAACATGCCTCTATCTGCTTCGTGATTATGAAGTATGCTGATTATTTCATCCTCAGATATTGTTCCTTTTTGTTTTGATTTTACATAGTGCATTATTTTTTGAGTGTTATCATAGTCGTTTGAAAATCCCATTTGTTCAATTTTTTGTTTGATTGTTTGGCTTCCTGCCATTTTATCGAGGATGAAGTTTCTGTTTCTTCGTATTAGTTCTATGGGTATTATTTCATAATATCTGGGGTTTTGTAGTACTGCTGCTACGTGTAATCCTGCTTTATGTGAGAAAGCGTTTTCTCCTAGTATTGGTGTGTTTGGTGAGATTTTTATTCCTGTGTATTCTGAGATTTTCTGCGATAGCTCTGGCAACATTTCTAGCTTCCAGTTGTTTTTTACGTTGTAGATGCAGTATAGGGCTATACAGATTTCAGATAGTGGTGTTATTCCTACTCGTTCTCCTATTCCGTTGATGGTTACGTCAATCATTGATGCTCCTGCTTCGTATGCTGCTATGGAGTTTGCTGTGGCGAGCCCTAGATCATTATGGCAGTGTACATTGAGTTTTACATTTGTTTCTGTTTTTATTTTTTTTATGAAGTTGTACATTTTTATGGGTGTCATTGCTCCTACGGTATCTGCTATGCTTATCCTGTCTGCTCCTGCATTGGTTGCTGCTTTTATTATTTTGATTAATGAGCCGTGTTCTGTTCTGGTTGTGTCTTCTGGTGTGTATCTTATTTTTAGTCCGTGGTCTTTGGCATAACTTATAGTGTCAGTTATTTGGTCGATTGCTTTGTTTAAGTTTGATCGAAATTGTTGTTCTAATCTTTGTTTTGATACGCATAGGAATATTCCTACCCAGTCTACGTCGCATTCTATAGCTGCATCTATGTCTTCTTTTCTGGCTCTGCAGTGTGCTAGTATTTCTGCTTTGTAGTTTTGTTCTGTTATTTTTTTAATGGCTAGTTTGATGTCTTCTGATACAATGGGGTGTCCTGCTTCTATTATATTTACTCCAAAATTGTCTAGCATATCTGCTATTTTGAGTTTTTCTTCTACTGTGAATGTTACGCTGGGTGATTGTTCACCTTCTCTTAATGTTGTATCTAGAATTTTTATCATTGTTTTTTCATCTCTATTTTATTCTTCTGATGGTCCTAGTTGTAGACCTATTATTCTGTCTCCTATTCTTTCTAGCTCTGTGCCGCATTCTGGGCAGTCGATTATTTTTCCTTCAGACAGTATGGCTTCTAACTTTGTTCCACATTCTACACATCTTATCATAAGCATCAGTGAGAATATTAACAAAAAATTATATAAATACTTAATGTGATTATAATCACAAAATTATTTGGTGTTTGTGATGGTAACAATAAGCCACATTGTACAAAAAATAGTAGACGACAAGGTATACGTACAAGAATCCATGAATAAAAACATAATATCCTATGCAGCCCTAGCAAAACAAATACAACCAGAAATCGAGCAAGAACTCGGGAAAAAAGTAAAAAAACATGCAATAGAAATGGCACTTAGAAGACAAGCAGAACAATTAAAAGAAAAACACAAAGATGTAAAATTCGACTACTCATCAGATATAATAATGAAAACACAAATCTGTGATTTCTCAATATCAAGATCACCAACACTACTAGACAAACTAAAAAAACTATACGATATCATAGACTTCGAAAAAGGAGACAGCCTTAACATAATACAAGGGAGCAACGAATTCAGCATAGTAACAAACGAAAGATATAAACAAAAATTCAAAGAAATACTCAAAAACGAAAAAATACTAAACATCGAAGAACAACTCATCTCATTAACAATGACATTCTCCAAAGAATTCCTCTACACACCAGGAATAATATTCAACATTATAAGAAACATAGCCTGGGAAAACATAAACATATACGAAATAGTCTCAACAAACACGGAGCTAACATTTATAATACATAAAAATGACGCAGTAAGAGGATATAAAGCATTAGAGAAAATGATACAACAATAAAAAAGATTATTTGTATCTTAGAATCGCTCCAACATGACCAAGTTTTGATATCTCCTCATCATCAGTGAACTCTATTTCCGCATCAGTACGTTCTGCGAACTCAAGTATTTCCTCAAGAACATCTACTTGCGATGTTTCTTTTCCACAATATGGACAACTAGATTTATTTCCTTCTCCCACTATTTGACAATGCTCACAGATCCACCCGTTAAGTTTGAAATCTTTTTCAATTATTAACAGTTCTACCTGACCGTTTTTCACTGCCTGCAACGTTTCCTCAACACCATAAACCGCAAGACCATTCCTTAGTATCTCATTTTTTAGATGCTGTACTGCTTCATGACTTTGTCTTTTTTCTCTTTCAGAAATCAAACTTAGGGATTCTTTCAATAATTTTTGCTCATCATTAACGCTTATGTCAATTACATCCACAATTTTTTTATTTAGATCAACGGGGAGCATATCAACAAGTTGGTTTTTCGCAGTACCTGGTCCTGCTATTATGATTCGTTCATCTGCTCTTTTTTGTAGTTCTTCTATTACTTCAGTGAAAAAAGCATGAATTGCACCTCTGCGTAGCCGGTTGAAACGTGCCTGTGACCATCCACCTTTTTTGTGTTTATTCATTATATCAGCGGAAAGTTTTTTTGTGTCTTCAACCCTGCCGAGTTCAACAGCAAATATTTTTGCATAATTAGAACTAACCAATAACAGTGTGAAGGATTCCCATTCGTCCATGATTCGAGCCAACGGCCGGAGATATGGTGAGCTGTCAACAATTAAAAGATTCTCAACATTTACTGGAAGGGTTATATGTTCCTGAAAATTATTCTTATCTGATGCAAAAACCGCTATGTTATCACCAGGGTTTTCTCTAAGAATATTTTCAATTCTCGTCATAGTTTTATTAAAATTTTTAAGTTCCTCACCTTTTAAAATTGAACTGCAAGCTCTTGTTCTTCTATCAATAAACTTCATATCTGATTTTTTATTAAAATATAGACTAACAAACATATCACTGCTATTAGGGTCATACACTTCAGATAACTCACTTATGGCATCGTCAATATCATTCATTATTAAAACCAATTAATGTAATCTTTTAATCTTTATAATTTCTTTTAAAAACAAAAGCATTGTTTTTACTTTCAATGAACCCAAGATAAACATTATAAAGAAAGAGAAACCATTTATCGTTTTAATGGGAGAGAGAAAACAGATAGGTTTCAAGGGAACAGATATCATTAGTGCTTCTGAGATAGGGCAGTATCATTACTGTTCGATGTCTTGGTATCTTCAGAAGTGTGGTTATAAACAAAGATCAGAAATGCTAGATATTGGTACACAAAAACATGTAGAACTTGGTCAAACAATTGATAACATACAATCAAATATTAGAAAATCTAGATTGTGTAAAATAACCGCGGTTTTACTATTGTTAATCGCTTTTTTAGTTTTCATATTTGAGGTGATCCTATAAACACGTTTCTGATATTATTTTCTCTGATTATAACCGCTTTTATTTTGATTTTAATATCAAAAACACTGAGCAGAAATGCAGTAAAAACCAAGGATGAACAAAGAATTCAACGTGGGAAGATAACTTATTCAGATCTTAATAAACCCGCGAAACCTTTTTTTTCAAAAAAATATCGTATAGCGGGTAAACCTGATTATATAGTACAGAGAAATGGTAGATTTATCCCTGTTGAGTTGAAAACTGGATCACGTAATGAACCTCAACGAAACCATGTTTTTCAGCTAGCTAGTTATTGTCAGCTTCTTGAGGAGAACTATGGAGCATTTGTGCCTTATGGTGTTCTAGTCTATAATAATATGTATCAGTATAGGATTCCTTTTGATCCAGGAACACGGTTTGAGCTTGAATCCACTGTTAGAGCTATGAGGCAGAATCTTAGAACGGGTAACATTATCAGGAATCATAATGAGGTTTCAAGGTGTATTCATTGTTCTATGCGGGAACACTGCCCGAGTAAAATTAAATAATTTTATATTTTTAAAAAAAGTTTTTTAAATGAATATTTTATATACATATTGGGGGAGTATAAAATTGAGAGATAGCCTATCCTTCGAAGACGGTATAATAATCTGTAAACATATCTATCAAAGCGCGATTGATAAAACATTAAATGGAGTAATAGAACAAGAGGAAATATTAATCCGTGCACATGAGATGCTGAATAAAATCAATAATGATTTCAACAATGAAAGATTAGATGAACTACTTCATCTTTTAAACATAGATAACCTTTATGCGATAATTTAAAGAAAAAGGAAAAAAGAAGTTTTTTTAGATCCTATTTTCGTTTTACTAGCATATCAAAGGCTTCGTTAAGGAACTCTCGCTCCTCAGGGGTCGGAGACCAGCTAAACCCGTTTTCATCTTTTGTGAAATTAGGTGCACTAGTATCAAAACGAGTCATAAGATTTATCGCACCAGTATTTGGATCTCTACTTATCTCAAGTTTGATATGGATGTTTTCATTTTTATTCATTATATCCTCAACCACTAATATTATGTTATATTGTAATCTATTTTATTAGACTTATAGTTTTCTTTTTTTAATCATAATTTTTTTTTGAACATAATAGTTTATTAGTAAACATTTTATTAAATATAAAAAAGAACATGTGTTAAAATCATCATAATGGTTTAAAAGGTGTATAAATTGATTGACTCAGTGATTATAACTCTGAAAAAAATGGGTAAAGGTGTTAAACCAAGTTATAACCTAGAGGTAGACGGTGATGGTGATGTGGTTTTTGTTGGACATGAACGAGTGAAGAAACAGGGAAAAACTGAGATGAAAATTGATAATGACCGTTTTTTAGAGCTATTATCATTGTTTAAAAATGTTGGTTTTTTTTCTTTATCTGATTCTTATGATTATCCTGGTGGTCAAAGCAGGGTTGCTATTTCTATTTCTATTCCTAAGGATGACGGGGATGTTGTTACAAAGAGTGTTAGTTACTATGAGGATGACCCATCTGTACCAGAAGAGGTTAAAAACCTTGAAGGGAAAATCTGTGATATTGTTGGTGTTAAAGATCTGATCGGTACTACAACAGAGGAGAAACGATTGGAACCCGTGATTATACCACCATCTAAACCTGTGATTAATGAATCAAAACAGGATTACTCTAAACCAATATCTAACAGAAAGAAAATATGTATATTAGCATCTGTGGCTGTAGTCGTTGTTATTTTGCTTATTTTTTTATTAATGTTTTTTAACCCTAATAGGGGTGATGACACTAAGCCTGTTTTTGATTATATTGGAACAGCTAGCAGTGTTAATGGTTATAAGGATTTTGAACCAGTGACTGTGTTTGACAAGGAGGGAAATGTTTATGTTTATTGCGAGTTTTCTAATGTTATACCTTCTAATGATTCGCTTTATAACCTTAGATTTGATGTTTCTGTTTTTAAAGAAGGTGAGCTGTGTACTTCTTTTGCACATAATGTTGTGACCTCTGTTAAGTTCACGTTTTTTAACATTAGTACAGATGCTTCTTGGGATTCTGGTAATTATACTATTTCTGTGGATTTAAATGATATTAATTCTGGTAAAATTGTTAGTACTGAGGTTAGTTTTGAGTTATCTGAGGATGAGTTTAAAATAACAGAGTTTTTAACGGAGAAGAAAACAGATCTTGGTGATTATATTTCATGGTATTTTTTCAGCCCGGGTGAACCTGTTTATGTGTACATTAAATATGAGGGTTACAGTATAAAGAATGATGGTTCTTGTGATTTATTTATAAAATTTGATATTCAGGAGATAAACGGTGATAAAAATCTGACATTTAATATCACCGAGCAAAACAGTGGTAATAGTTTTCAGAGGGGTACTATCTTAACAGATGATACCTGGCCATCGAGTGGTTATTATATTGTTGCGGTACTAGAGGATAGAGTAGCTGGTAAGTCTGTGCTTGAGAGTAGTAGTTTCTTCATAGATTAATGTGTTGATTATGGTTTGAGGATTGTTTTTTTCTTCTGTTGTGAGTTGAGTAGGTTTTGGTTTTTATTTTTTCATTTTGACATTTTTACACACAAAGTTTAAATACTAAAATTTACAGAGTATATCATGTTAACCTTGTAAAAACAGGTGATGAGGAGATATGAAAATAAAAAACGCATTAAAAAACCAGAAGAAACAGCTAACAATAATGATTAGCATTATAACAGCCCTACTTTTTATAGGAACATCAACAACAACAGCTGTAGAAACATCTATATCTTCAGCAGCAGAACAAGCAGCCGCAGAAGAACGACAACAAGCAGCTGTAGAAGAATTTAGAAACGTTGTTACAGAATTAGAAAAAGAAATTAATAATTATGTAGAATCTAGATCAGAGGACCCTGTTGAAGAGACTATTGTTGAAACACCAGTGGAAGTAGTATCAGAGGCTTCTGCTGAACCTAGTGCAGTATCCGATGTATCTGAAATATCTGTTTCTGATGTTAAATCATCTGAAATATCAAGTGATAAAGTTATAAGTGACAAAAAATCCGAAGAAGAAAGATCACCAGCATTCAGCAACCAATATGAAGATCTAGGACTTGTCTCCGATGCAGCTTCTGCAGATATCTCAAGGATAGATTCATTTAGCTCAGCAAGGGACGCATCATATGACAAAATACTAAAAATGTTTCTTGAAGCATTTGAAATATTAAGTAGAATGTCTGATGAGGAGATAGAAGCTGTCAGAAAAGCAAAACTAGAAGAACTTAGCTCCCTGAACGCTGATCTTGGTATTCTCTGTGATGCAAAAGTTAGCGACAGCCTAAGAGCACAATCAACTGTCAACCTGATAAGTGTTTCAGCTGCCAGTGACTCAGCTTCAGCATCTGATTCTGATATCAACGAAAATAAAGCAAACTCCGGTGATGGTTTCATCTTTGAACTACCTTCTGGAAACCTGAAATTACAACCAAAAGCAGGATTAGGATCAGTATTATGTAATTTATTTTCAAACAATGATGGAGATGAATATCCTGATCTTGTTCAAACTTTAGCATCTCTACTAGGTGGAATGACCAATGTTGGAGCATTCCTATTAGGTAAATCCTTTAATACATTTAACCAAATAGTTAAAAATATAAATTGGGAAGGAATTGGCAACTTTGCACGAACTACAATCAATAATGTATACACCGATATAATGGAGGGTATACACTCCATACCAGATATTATCAACTACGGTACAACTCTATGGACAGACACTATTAAACCAGGAATAAACAATATAATGACTAATTATATCAGACCAGCTATCGAGGGAGGAATAGGCTTCTGGAATAACTATGTAAACCCAGCTATTGGTTATATTAGCAGTTACTTAGTAAACGATTTTTTACCATCTGCAGGACAATGGTTCTTAGACGATCTTCTACCCTCTGTAGGACAATGGTTAGATGAAAACGGTCAACCAATAAAGCAAGCTTTCTCGGATTTCTTAAAAAACACAGTACCAGAGATAATGAAAGGACTAGGTTACGCAGCAGTTAGCATTGGTACTAGCGCATTAGGAACAATAAGTACTATTGTGTCATTTATAAAATCTGACGAGTTTGCAGGTATGATTAATTTGGGACTAGACATCGGTGAATATTTAATGATAGGTATGTTCAACAGAATGCAAAGTAGATTCAACGATATGTTATATGTAGGTGGACAAATAGCTGACTTTTTAGATAAGTATGGTCAAAACATCCCAGAATCGATTAAAGATGGTATTAACTCATTCCTAT
>Ga0272442_10000818_pt1 | contig 48898 bp, 39 predicted proteins | sample SSMForm2O_FD_200262 | JGI IMG/M metagenome (GOLD analysis project Ga0272442, IMG submission 200262) | Marine sediment archaeal communities from Little Sippewissett salt marsh, Falmouth, MA, United States - SSM-Form-2O | ecosystem: Environmental > Aquatic > Marine > Wetlands > Sediment ... | reverse complement strand
CGAAGAATGAGGAGGGTCATCAGGATCGGCGCTGGCCAGGCGTTGCGACCCAGACGCTTCTCGCCATACCAGCCGCTGAAGATCCAGGCAGGAAACAGCCACGAGCGGTAGCGTGCGAGCAGCCATGATGTCGCCGCGCGGCTCGGCTCACCCCCCGCCTCCACAACGCGACCGCGAGCGTGGGGGTGGCAATCCAGGCCGGATTGTAGTATTTCTTTCCCAAACGACCTGCCGGAGGTGCCCGATGCGCAAGCTTGCGTGGATCCTGGCCCTCCTGCTCCTCGCCGGACCGGCCGCGGCAAGTGAGAAGACCAAGATCGCGGTCCTGGCGATCAATGCCCCCGAACAGATGGACAAGCACACCGTCAAGCTGCTCGACGAGCTGCTGCTGACCGCGATCCAGGAGGCGGGCGAGCTCGAGGTGTTTGGCGCGGCAGATATCGCCTCGATGATCTCGCTGGAGGAGGAGCGCGTCAAGATGACGGGCTGCGCGGACGACTCCTGCCTGGCCGAGATCGGCGGCGCGCTCGGCGTGAACCTGCTGGTGGCCAGCAGCGTGGGGCAGATCGGGAAGAAGCACCTGATCAACATCAAGCTCCTCGACGTGAGCAGCGCCAAGGTGCTGCACCGCGCCACCGAGGTGGTTGAAGGCGACCAGGACACGCTGATAGGGGCGATCCAGGCTGGCGCGCGGAAGCTGATGGCCGGAGCCGGGTACGGGTCTGCCGGGGCGCAGCCCGCGGACGCCGGTGCCGGGCCGCCGGCGGACGAGGGCTCCGCGTCCGGTGCAACGGGCCCCGAGGCAGGAGAGACCACAGCGACGCCGGCGACGACGACCGAGGCCGCGGCCACGGCCACGGCCGAGGTCGAGCCGGAGGCCGGCTTCATCACGGTGGCCCCGTGGATCACCCTGGGGCTGGCCGGGGCGCTGGCCATTGCCGGTGGCGTGACGGTCGGGCTGGGCATGTCCGACTACTCGGCCATGGAGGACGAGTTCGAGGGCAGCGATGCCTGGGACGAGCTCAACGACTCGGCAGACACCAGGATGATCGCGGGCGAGGTGCTGATCGGGATCGGCCTGGCCGCCGGGGTGACCACGCTGATCCTGTTCCTGGTCGGCCCGGACGAGGAGGCGCCTGCGGCCTCGGTGGTGCCCGTGCGAGGAGGCGCGGCCGCCACGGTGGGCTGGACCTTTGACCTGGGGGTGCGGCGATGAAGACCAGATGGCGGATCGCGCTCGTGCTGAGCGTGCTCTTCACTGCCGGCTTCACCTGCGATCCGGGCGGGACAGGCAAGAGCTGCGAGAGCGACGAGGACTGCGGGCCGAACAAGGTGTGCGATCCCGATACCCAGACGTGCGTCAGGGGTGGTGATACAGACACGGATACCGACACGGACACCGATACCGACACGGATACCGACACGGACACCGACACCGACTCGGACACGGACACCGACTCGGACACGGACACCGACTCGGACACGGACACCGACTCGGACACGGACACCGACTCGGACACGGACAGCGACTCCGACTCCGACACGGACACCGACACCGACTCCGACACGGACACGGACACCGACACGGATACGGATACAGACACAGACACCGACTCCGACACCGACACGGACACGGACTCCGACACGGACACCGACACCGACACGGATACGGACACCGATACGGACTCCGACAGCGATTCAGACACCGATACCGACTCTGATACAGACAGCGACACGGATACGGACACGGACACGGATACTGACACCGACACGGACACCGGCCTGAAGGTCGACGGCGAGTCCTGCACGGACGGCTCCGAGTGCATCAGCGATCACTGCCAGAACGGGTACTGCTGCGTGGCCGGCGACTGCTGCGAGCAGGTGTCTGACTGCCAGCCCGGGTACGATGTGGCAGCGACCTGCGACGATACCGCGACCTGCCAGGGGACCCGCGGTGACGCCGTGTGCAGCGCCAGCAGCGATTGCTTGACACAGACCGTGGACGACGACTCGGCCTGCGACGGCAGCGTGGTCTGCCTGGCCGCGTACTGCGCCGACGGCATCGAGCACGGCGAGGCCCACTGCACCGGCGAGCAGGACCAGGGCGGGCTGTGCGGCGACAATGGCGGCTCCATGGATTGCGCCCCGTACGCCTGCGGCGACACCGCCTGCCTCGACGGCTGCGCCGACGAGAACGACGCACACTGCGCTGCGGGCCACCACTGCGACGCAGATTTCTGCGAGCCCGACCTGGACGCGGGCGAGCCCTGCAACGAGGCCAGCGACTGCATTGACGGCCATTGCCAGAACGGCTTCTGCTGTGCCGCGGGTGACTGCTGCTCCGAGGTGGGTGACTGCCCGGCAGGCTACACCGTGGCCGCCGCCTGCGACACGGTGGCGACCTGCCAGGGCACGCGGGGCGACCCGGCCTGCAACGCGGGCCACCAGTGCGAGACCACCACCGTGGACGACGACTTGGCCTGCGACGTCAGCGTGGTCTGCAACGACGCCTTCTGCTCGGAGCAGGACGCCGCAGCATACGGATCCGATTTCTGTGCGGGCGGCCCGGACCAGGGCGGTGTGTGCCCGGACAGCGGGGGCGAGACCGCCTGCGGCAACTACGCCTGCGACGGCGAGGCGTGCAGCGCCACCACCTGCCGCAACCACTGGGAGGGCGCGAGCTGCGAGACCTGCCCCGCCAACTGGGACCCGGCGCAGGACTGCAACGCCTGCCTGCCCGACTGGGGCGGCGCGAACTGCGACCAGCCGCTGGCGATCAACTGCGGCGCCGAGACCTGCTACGACCCGACCACCAACCTGACCTGGCAGAAGACGCCCGACAGCGGCGCAGTCCAATGGACGACCGCGAACGACCACTGCCTGAACCTCGAGCTGGCGAGCAACACCGAGTGGCGCCTGCCCTCGATCTCGGAGCTACGCACGCTGGTCCGCGGTTGCCCGGCCACGGTGACCGGCGGCAGCTGCGGCGTGATGGACACCTGCCTGCACAGCAGCTGCCGGGATGCCTCGTGCTACGAGTGCAGCGAGAACGGTGGTCCTGCGGCTGGCTGCTACTGGCCCGACATCGGTCTGGAGGGGTTCTGCGTGTACTACTGGTCCTCGTCCTGGGAGTCGGGCGGCGGAGGTATGTGGGACGTGCGCTTCCAGTACGGCGCGATCGGGTACAGCGAAGCCCAGCCGGTCATGAACACGCCCCGCGCCCGCTGTGTTCACTACGGACCGCTATGAGCCGCTGCGCCGCCACAGCGCGGCGCCGTCGAACACCTTGCCCCGTTAATAATGAACAACACGCTCACGTCTGATCGGTATCATTGCCGTCCATCAGGGTTCCCTCCGTCCCAGGGGATTTCCTGCCCGAGGAAGCAAGGGCCGTACCAGACGAGCGGCCGCGACCTGCCCGGGAACTCGGGGACGGATCTAACTAATTCACTATCGGCGCGTAATATACTGTTTTGATTGCTCTATTGTTAGTCAGCGGTGAATCTGGGCAATGTTCTCGATACGAATCCGGATGCTCAACCGACCCGATTGGGCATTTCCTGACTCGCATCGCACCAACGACACCAGGGGATCATGTCTGTTTCAGCCCGCGTTCGAATTCAACCTGGGCCCGGTCAGTCCGCCACGCATACCCCGAGCGTGATGCTGCAGGTCCCCTGCTTGCAGCCCTCGGAGATGCAGTCGGGCATGCAGGCGCCCATGGCACAGCGATATCCCACGTGGCAGTCGGTGGGATCGTCGCAGGGGTGGTAGCAGTACCCGTCGCCCCAGGAACTGCTGTACTCGATGTACACGCCGTCGTACCCGTTGCAGCCGTAGTTCATGCTGGCGGGTAGCGAGCACATGAAGGAGCAGTACCCGCCCGGGTACCCGTCCGAGGCGACGAGGCAGATCGCCCACTGCTCTTCTCCCACCGCGGGCGACCAGTTGTCGCAGTCCTCGTCGCGGGTGCAGGGTGCGCCCGGCTCGCCTGCCGCTGCCTGGTCTCCGCTGATGTCGCCGGTGTTGAGATTGGCGTCGGTGTCTGAATCGGTGTCGGAGTCCGAGTCCGCGTCGGAGTCCGAGTCCGCGTCGGAGTCCGAGTCCGTGTCGGAGTCCGAGTCCGTGTCGGAGTCCGAGTCCGTGTCGGAGTCCGAGTCCGTGTCGGAGTCCGAGTCCGTGTCGGAGTCCGAGTCGGTATCGGTGTCCGAGTCCGTGTCAGTGTCCGCGTCACCGCTCTCCGAAGGGTCGTCGTGGCAGCCGCTCGCGACCGGCGCGAGCAGCGCGAGTGCGGCGAGCATGCTCCAGAGCCGTGTTTTCATCATGTCGTCCTCTCAAATCACATATCGCGCGCTAGAACATCCCATCCCACGCGATCCGCGCCATGGCCAGCACCGTGCTCGGCCGCACGCGCTTGAGCTGGCGCAGGATCGGCCCCGGACGCAGGTAGAACTCGCGGAAGGCGCGCTTCTGCGCCCGGCGCAGCTGCTCCGCGGTCTGGCTCGGCGTGACCCATACCGGATCGTTGTCGGTGAAGCAGATGTACGAGGAGTACCCCTTCCACACCGAGGGATCGAGACCGCCGTCGGGACGGATTCCGCTGTCGAGCTCGCCGCGGAGGGTCAGCTCCTCGAACAGGTCCGAGCCGGGGTACGGCGTCATTATGCTGAACTGCGCCATGTGCAGCGGCAGCGACTTGGCCAGGCGGATCGTCTGCCGGCTCTCCTCGGGCGTCTCGCCGGGCAGGCCGAGGATGAACAGCCCCTCCACCGAGATCCTCGAGTTGTCGCGGATGCACTGCACCGCCTTCCGCGCGTGCTCGACCTTGATCCCCTTGCGCACCCGGTTGAGCAGCCGCTGCGCACCGGACTCGATGCCCAGCGACAGCTCGTAGCAGTTGGCCCGGGCCAGCTCGCGCACCAGCTCGGGCGTGATCTGATGCACGTGCGCGTCGCAGCCCCAGCGGATCTTGAGCCCGCGATCGCGGATTCCGCGGCAGATCTCGATCGTCCGCTCGCGGTCGCCGAGGAACAGCGGGTCGACGATATAGACGTACGCCACGTGCTGCACCGTCTCGAGCTGCTCCAGCTCGTCGAGCACGCGCCGGGTGCTGTGGAACCGCGGCCGGGCCCTGCCGTGAACCACGCAGAAGGTGCAGCGGTAGCGGCACCCGCGCGAGGTGGCCACGGTCTTGGCCACCGAGTTCACCGGCACGTAGTTCTGGTTGCTGATCGGCGAGAGCCGGTACCGGTCCTGATCGACCAGTTCACGTGCGGGCGGCGGCAGCCGGTCGATGTCGTCGATGTGCGCGTCCGGGCCGGTGCGCCGGTACCGGCCCCGGCCGTCGAGGTACGACAGCGCCGGGATCTTGCCCCAGGCGCTGCGGCGGCCGGCCCGGTCGAGCAGCATCGGCATCACGTCCTCGCCGTCGCCGTGGACCACCGCGTCGCAGCAGTCGTGCTCAAGGTACTGCCGGGCGAAGACCGAGGCGTGGATGTTGCCCAGCACGCGCAGCACGCCGGGAAGCTCCCGGCCGAGCCAGCGGCCCAGGTCGTACACCTCGGCCCCGCTGCAGGTCAGCGTGGTGATGCCCACCGCCTCGGGCTTCAGCGCCGTGATCCGCTGCTTCAGCGCCGCCAGGTCCAGATCCTCGGCGTGGGCGTCGATCACCAACACCTCGTGTCCGAGGTCGCGGAGCACGGCCGCGATGTAGAGCAGGCCCAGCGGCTCGTACTTCTGCACGAAGTGCGTCCCGGAGCCGAGCATCGCCTCCAGCTCGTCGGGCGGATTGATCAGCAGGACGCGGATGGCGAGACTCCTTGGGCTGCTAGCCGGGCTCGGGCCGGTCCTTTTTCCGGGCATCGGAAATATTCCACGATCCGCCGAGCATGGCAACGGCCTTGCGCAGGATCACCAGGCCGAACAGCGCGGGCAGGACGTACCCGACCAGGTCGAGCAGCAGGCCGACGGCCGTGCCCTGGTCGTAGCTCAGCCACGAGCCGAGGAAGAGCACGGTCAGCGCCTCGCGCGCGCCGTACCCGTTGACCGTGATCGGGATCATCGTGAGCAGCCGCACCATCGGGTACACGCCGAGCACCGCCCCGGGATCCAGCTGCAGCCCGAGGCTGCGCGCGGCGAGGTACACCACGATCAGGTCGGAGCCCTGGATCGCGACGGCCAGCACCAAGACCAGCATCCGGATCGTCGGACACTCGGGGCGGCCGACGAGCAGCTCGGCCGACGGGAGCAGCCCGGTGCGCGCGGCCAGGCGCAGCATCCAGGTATCGAACAGATAGAACAGCACCGCGGCCGTCGCGCCGGCGAGCAGCCAGGGGCTGGCCAGCGCGTGGTCCTCCGGGATCAGCAGCTGACCCGCCGCGACCAGGGCGCACAGTCCGACCAGGGAGACGTACTTGTCGTACACCGCGGCGGTGAAGCTCTGGCGGAAACCGATCCCGGGCTGCCGGCCCAGACCCACGGCAAAGAGCAGGGTGCCCGACTCGAAGGGCATGAAGTTGGCGATCGGCAGCAGGCCGACCCACAGCCGCCAGACGTCCCGAAAGCGGATCCGCACGCCGAGCCAGGCGGCCACCACGAAGAACTTGGCCGGCGCGGCCAGCGCGTTGAGCAGCAGGGAGACCAGCATCGCCGGGACGAGCCACAGCGGATCGACGCGGGTCAGCAGACTCCAGTCCTCGAAACGCAGCAGCAGCACCGCGAGCAGGACCACGCTGATCAGCAGCGTGAGCCAGGTCCAGATGTTGCGCCACGGGCTGGCCGGGGGCGCGGGTGCCCCGGGGACGGCCGCTGTGGTGTCGCTCGACTCGCTCATCGGTGCAGGTAGCGCGTGTAGCTCTTCTCCTCGACGAACAGCTCGAGCCAGACGAGGAGAGTGAGGATGCACCACAGCGCGCGGCCGTGATCGCGCTTCCGGCCGCGATGCTCCTCCCACAGCCGGTTCACGGTCGGGTAATCGAGGAAGCCGCTGCGCTCCACGCGCTCGCGGGTCAGGTATTGGCGTACCAGCGGGTTCAGCTCGTCGAGGAGCCACAGCGAGTGCGGCATCTCCAGGCCCATGTTGGAGCGGCGAAAGATTTCGGGCGGCACCAGCGGCCGCATCGCCTGCTTCTGCAGGTAGCGCCGGGTGAAGCCCTTGAGCCGCAGGCCGGGCGGGATGCGGTGCACGAACTCGACCAGCTCGCGGTCGACCCAGGGGAAGCGCGCCTCGACCGAGTGCGCCATGAAGGTCCGGTCGTTCTTGACCATCAGATCGTCGATGAAGAAGTACTCCAGGTCGATGTGGGAGATGCGGTTGAGCCCGTCCGGGTAGTCCAGGCGATCCCACATCTCGCGGAAGATGCTGGTCGAGGGACGGCAACCGGCGTGCCGCGGCATCAGCTCCCGCTTGTCCGCCTCGGTCAGCACGTGGCGCCAGTACAGATGCGCCTCGGGTGCGCCGAGCTCGGCGCCCTCGGCGAAGCGCTTGGCCACGAAGTCGAAGGAGAGCTTGCTGTAGTCGCAGGGCAGGCGGTTGACCGCGGAGCGCACCAGCCAGCGCAGGGGGTAGGGCGTGAAGCGCCGGTACAGCCGGCGGACCTTGAAGGCCAGGTGCGTCTCGTACGCGTTGAACACCTCGTCGCCGCCCTCGCCCGAGAGCAACACCGACACGTAGGGCTTGGCCGCGCGCGACAGCAGGTAGCTGGGGATCGCGGCGCCGTCGCCGCTGGGCTCGTCCATGAAGGCCATGTGCTCGACGAAGTGCTCGAGCACCTCGGACGCCGAGACCGAGATCTCGTGGTGGATCGCGTCGATCCACTCCACGACCCGGCGCTGGAAGGGCGACTCGTCGAAGCTGGCCTCCTCCATCTTGATCGAGAAGGTGTGGATCTCGCGTTCGGGATCGATGTCGCGGGCGAGGCAGGCGATCGACGAGGTGTCGAAGCCGCCCGAGAGGGTCAGGCCCAGCGGCGCGTCCGAGATCAGGTTGCGCTCGACCGCGTCGCGCATCCGCTCGCGCAACACCGGCACCAGATCGCGCTCCCGCAGGTCAGGGTCGGGCTCGTAGGACACCGTGTGGTAGCGCCGGCGCTCGAACTCTCCCGCCCGCAGGTCGACCTCGAGCAGCTCGCCGCCGCGCACCTCGACGATCTCCTCGAATGGCGTCATCCGGTCCGGGATGTAGGCCAGCGAGAAGTAGTGGTACAACCCCTCGTGGTTCAGCCCGCCGCGGAAGCGCGGGAGATCGAGGAAGGCCTTGATCTCGGAGGCGAAGTACAGCCGGTCGGGCTTGGCCATGTAGAACAGCGGCCGCAACCCGTAGAAGTCGCGGACGACCCAGGCGCGCCCGCGGTTCCGGTCGAGCAGGCAGAGGGCGAACATCCCGGAGAGCTGCTGGAGGAACTCGATGCCCAGCTCCTCGTAGAGGTGGATCAGCACCTCGGTGTCCGAGGTCGAGCGGAAGACGTGCCCGTCGTCGAGGCGGTAGCGCCGCCGCAGCTCGCGGAAGTTGGTGACCTCGCCGTTGTACGCGAGCCACACGCTGCCGTCCTCGTTGGACATCGGCAGGTCGGCCTGGTCCGAGAGATCGATGATCTTCAGCCGCGAGTTGCCGAGCGCGCAGCGATCCTCACGATGGATGCCTTGCTGGTCGGGCCCCCGGTGCCGCAGCCGCTCGGTCATCTCGCCGACCTGGCGCAGATCGGCGTCCCCGATCCGGCTCTGCCTCCCCAGCGCAAAGGCGCCGGCAATGCCACACATCTTTTCGACTCCCAGATATCCAGCGGCCGCGCCCAGTATCCCACCCCGGATGCGGGTTGTGAAGGACTTTGGAGTCGGCTATCCTGCCGCACTCGATGTCGGACTCGACGGCCAGGCAGCTCTATCTCGGTGGCGCGGACAACCACGACTGCGGCGCGTGCCTGGTCGAGGCCGGTTTGGGCGAGGACTTCACCATCCTCGGGTACCTGAGTGAGGAGCGCCTCTCGCGCGTTAAGCAGCAGGGCGGCTTCCCCTCCCGCGCCGTGGCCTGGCTGGCCGGGCGGCTCGAAGACCGGGCGCCGGCCTCCGTGTGCTGCTGCTGGGCCTCGACCCACACCCCGTCGGCCTTCTTCCGCGTACAGCGCGAGCGCCACCGCCGCGCGCGCGAGGGGGCCTCGGAGTTCTCTTCGCTGTTCCCGCTGTACAACAGCTACCTGCATGCCGCGCGACTCGCGCCGCTACGCGCGATCGAGGCCGCGTTCTCCCGCCGCGCGCTCGGCCGCGAGCTGACCGCGGCCGGCTTCCCAACGGAGCGAGTGGAGCTCTGCGACCACCACCTGGCCCACGCGGCCGGCGCGTACTACACCAGCGGTTTCGAGCACGCCCTGGTGGTCTCGATGGACGCGGTCGGCGACGGGCTGGACTGCGCGGTGTACCTTGGTCGGGGTCGCGAGCTGGAGCCGCTGGCGACCCACGGCGGCCGGGAGGCGATCGGCTGCTTCTACGCGCGGGTGACCGAGGTGCTCGGCTTCAGGCCCAACCGCCACGAGGGCAAGGTGACCGGCCTCGCCGCGCACGGCCGACCGCAAGCCGAGCTTCAGCAGCTGTTCGGGCGCCTGTTCTCGCTCGAGCCGGGGCGGATCCGGCTGCGCAACGATGAGCGCGCCCTGCGCCGGGCAGCCGGGCGCTTCTCCCGCGAGGATCTGGCGCACAACGCCCAACGCCACCTGGAGCAGGAGGTCTGCCGCTTCTGCCGGCACTTCCTCGCCGAGACCGGCGCGAGCTGCCTGGCGCTCGCCGGCGGCCTGTTCGCCAACGTGCTGCTCAACCAGCGGCTCTACGCGCTGCCCGGCGTGGAACGGATCCACGTCTTCCCGCACATGGGCGACGGCGGACTGGCCCTGGGCGCGGTGCTGGCCCGGCTGCGGCCCCGGCCCCGGACGCTGACCCACCTGTACCACGGCCCCGAGTACAGCGAGGAGGAGTGTGGCGCGGCGCTCGAGCGCGCGGGCCTGCGCTATCGCCGGGAGCGGGATGTGGAGGCCGAGTCGGCCCGACTGCTCGCCGAGGGCAAGACCGTGGGACGCTTCAGCGGGCGGCTGGAGTGGGGGCCGCGGGCCCTGGGCAACCGCAGCGTGCTGGTCCACGCCGGCGATCCCACGGTGCAGGACTGGCTCAACCGCAAGCTGCGGCGGACCGAGTTCATGCCCTTTGCGCCGCTGACCCTGGCCGAGGAGGCGCGGGACTGTTACCGCGACATCGACGGGGCCTGGTCGGCGGCACGCTTCATGACCATCACCCTCGACTGCGAGCCGGCGCTGGCCCGGAGCTGCCCGGCGGTGGTGTACGTCGACGGCACGGCCCGGCCGCAGGTCATCGAGCCTGAGGCCAACCCCGCGCTGCATCGCCTGCTGCGGCTGTACCACGAGCGCACCGGCATCCCGACGGTGATCAACACCTCGTTCAACATGCACGAGGAGCCGATTGTCTGCGCGCCGGCGGACGCGATCGCGGCCTTTCGCGCCGCAGGCCTGGATGCGCTGGCGCTCGGTCCCTTCCTGGTCGAGCTTGATAACAACCCGATCCGCCGCTAGACTGCGCCGATGCCACGCTGGCTCCAGTTCACGATCTTCGTCACCGCAATGATCGCCGTGTACGGCGGCTCGCACCTGTACCTGTACCGCCGCATCGCCCGCGTGCTCGGCCTGGAGCCGGGTACCCGCTGGCGCAGGGTGCTGCGCGCCGCGCTCTTCGGCCTGGCGCTGAGCTTTCCGCTGGCGATGGGTCTCAACCGCTGGCACGTGTGCTGGCCGACCCAGGTGCTGTACTGCGTGGCCGCGTGCTGGATGGGGCTGTACCTGTACCTGCTGATGTTCACCATCGACCTGCACCTGCTCGAGTGGCTCCTGCGCAAGCTCGCGCTGTGGCCGCGGCTCGAGGCGCTCCTCCGCGTCCGCCCCGACCGTGCCGGGGTGGCCCTGGTGGCGGCGACCTCGCTGGGGCTCGGCACGTACGGGCTGATCCGCGCCGCCGGGCCGCTGGAGGTGAGCGAGGTGGAGGTGCCGATGCCCGGCCTGCCCGCCGAGCTCGACGGCACCACCGTGGTGCAGCTCACCGACGTGCACATCGGCGCGATCATCAGCAGCGAGCGGCTGGAGCGGGTGGCCCGCGAGGTGGCGGCGCTGGAGCCGGACCTGGTCGTGATCACCGGTGATCTGGTCGACGAGGACGCGGACCACGTGGTGGTCACCGAGCAGTCGCTGAAGAAGCTGCACGCGCCCCTGGGCGTGTTCGCCTCCACCGGCAATCACGAGTTCTACGCCGGCGTGGACGGCGCGGTGGAGCACTTCGAGCACGGCGGCATCCGCACCCTGCGCAACGAGGTGGTGGCGCTGGCCGGGGGCGGGCTGCTGCTGGCCGGCATCGACGACCCCACGGGAGCCCGTTTCGACGGCGTGGAGGTGCGCTTCGCGGACGTGCTCACGCCTCAAACCCGTGACCGACCGATGATCGTGCTCTACCATCAGCCGCGGCATTTCGACGAGTTCGTCGCGCTGGGCGCGGATCTGGTGCTCGCGGGACACACTCACGGCGGCCAGTTCTGGCCGATCAGCTGGATCCAGAAGCTGATCTATCCCTGGGAGCCAGGCCTGTCGCGGGTCGGCGCGGGATACGGGTACGTCTCTCGCGGTGTGGGCACCTGGGGCCCGCCGATGCGGGTCGGTGCGCCGCCCGAGCTCGTCAGGATCACGCTGCGCAGCAACTAGCGGCCAAGGAGTAAGCGAGATGTTCGAATCCAAGCCCTGGCTCAAGTATTACGGTGGGGACACGCCCGAGTCGATCGAGTACCCCGAGGTGACCCTGTACGGCGCGCTGATGCGCACGGTGGAGCGGGTTCCCGACGCGGTGGCCTGGGACTTCATGGGCAAGCTGTGCAGGTACGAAAGCTTCGGCGCCGAGATCGACCAGTGCGCGCGGATGCTCGCCGGCCTCGGCCTGGGCCAGGGCGACCGGATCACGATCTCGATGCCCACCGTGCCGCAAGGCCTGATCTGCGTGTACGCCGCGAACAAGCTCGGCGCGGTGTGCAGCATGATCCACCCGCTCTCGCCGCCCAAGGAGATCGTGTTCTACCTCGAGGCCAGCCAGAGCAAGATGGCCCTCACGCTGGACGCGTTCTACCCGGCGTTCAACGAGGCGATGCAGAGCTACGACGGTCTTCAGACGCTGATCCTGGCCCGCATTCCGGACTACCTGCCCGGGCTCAAGTCGCTCGGCTTCAAGCTGACCAAGGGCCGCAAGATCAAGCCCGTGCCTCCCGACCCCAGGGTGAGGTGGTGGCACGAGGAGATGAAGATCAGCTATCCCCAGGTGCATCCGGCCGGCGCGCACGGGGATCTGGCCGTGATCATGTACTCCGGCGGCACCACGGGCGTGCCCAAGGGGATCATGCTCTCCAACCGCAACTTCATCTGCGAGGGGATGCAGGCCGCCTCGTGGTGCGAGATCAACGAAGACGACGCCATGCTGGCGATCCTGCCGATCTTCCACGGCTTCGGCCTCGGGGTCTGCATCAACGCGGTGATGATGGGCGGGGGCAAGTCGATCCTGGTGCCGCAGTTCACGCCCGACGACGTGGCCAGGCTGGTCAAGACCAAGCGGCCGACCTTCCTCGTGGGCGTGCCCACGCTGTACGACGCGCTCAACCGCAACCCGGTGTTCAACAAGGCGGACCTGAGCTGCCTGCGCGCGGCCTTCTGCGGCGCCGACAACCTGCCGCGCAAGGTCAAGGAGCAGTTCGAGGCCGTCGTGCAGCGCCAGGGCGGCCAGGTGAAGCTGCTCGAGGGGTACGGGCTGACCGAGGCGGTGACCGGGATCATGGCGATGCCGCTCGATGAGTACCGCGAGGGCAGCATCGGCATCCCCTTTCCGGACATGCTGGCCAAGATCGTCGGGATCGGATCCCAGGACGAGGTGCCCGTGGGCGAGGAGGGCGAGATCTGCCTCCACGGCCCCGCGGTGATGATGGGCTACCTCGACAACCCCGAGGAGAACGCCAAGACCCTGCAGACCCATGCCGACGGCAAGGTCTGGCTGCACACCGGCGACATCGCCAGCATGGACGATGACGGCTTCTCCTACTTCAAGCTCCGTCTCAAGAGAATGATCAAGAGCAGCGGAATGAATGTGTACCCGGCCCAGGTCGAGGACGTCCTGATGCGGCACCCCGACGTGGACACGGCCTGCGTGATCGGCGTGCCCGACGAGAAGCAGGTCGAGCGGGTCAAGGGCTTCGTGGTGCTAGCGGATCCGTCGCAGGGCGGGCCGGCCAAGGAGCAGCAGCTGATCGACCATTGCCGCGAGCACATCATCAAGTGGAGCTGCCCGCGCGAGATCGAGTTCCGCGAGGAGCTGCCCAAGACGCTGATCGGCAAGGTCGCCTTCAAGGAGCTGGAGGAGGAGGAGCTGGCAAAGCTTCGCGCCGTGGGCGAGTACACCGGTGACAAGTAGGTTTTCGCATGCGGCCGCCCCGCCGAAAACGACGGGGCTACGGTTCCCTTCGGGAAAGCCCCCTTGCGGGGGGCTAGCTACTCAATCGGTCCTGGATGCGGCGATGAGCCCGCAAGGGCGCGGCATGCGGTCACGTTAGCTCGCCACGTGATCAGCTTTCTCGAACTCCCGCCTGATCGCCGGCGGCAACTGCACCGGATCGCCCTGCGCGGCCAGCGCGCTCAGGTCCTGCCCGTTGCAGGTGATCCAGAACAGCGCGGTGCGTCCCGCCAGCGCGCCGGCCCGCGCGTCCGCAACCAGCGCGGCCAGGGCCTTGCCCGAGTACGTGCCCTCCAGCGCCAGGCCCTCCTCGTCGGCGGCCAGCCGCACCGCCTCCTGGCCGGCCCGGGTGAAGTGCGCGTACGCCCGGCCGAACTGCTCGTGCCGCACCCGCAGCGGGGCAGCCGGATCGCCCTCCGGGAATCCGGGCAGGGCCCGCCGCAGCAGCGCCGCGGTGCGGCGGGCCATGCGGCGGGTCAGCGCCGCGTTGGCCAGCACACGATCCACCACGCGCACCGCGATCACCTGCGTCCGCAGGCCGGCCGCGGCCACGCCCGCGGCCAGGCCGGCCGCGGTGCCGCAGGAGCCGAGCGGCACGTACAGCCGGTCCGGCTCGGGTATCATCCCGGCGCGGACCTGGCCGGCCAGCTCGCAGGCGGCCGCGACCATGCCCACCGTGCCCAGCGGCGTGGAGCCTCCGGGCGCGACGAGGTACGGCGGAGATGTATCGCGGTCGCGTCGCAGCCGGATCCACAGCGCCAGGGCCGCGGCCGGGGTGAGCAGCGGCGAGGGCACGAAGGCCAGGCGCACGCCGAGCGCCTGGTCTGCCCGCAGGTTCTCGCGGGCATAGCCCGACATCGGCTGCGGGAACACCGCGGCCGCGCAGTGCAGGCCGAGTCGCCGCGCGAACAGCGCGGTGGCCGTCACGTGATTCGAGCCCACCGCGCCGAAGGTGATCACCGAGCGCGCGCCGCGGTCGCGGGCCGCGGCCAGCAGGTGCTCGAACTTTCGCACCTTGTTCCCGCCGTACTCCGGGCTGCAGAGGTCGTCGCGCTTGGCCCACAGCTCGACGCCGAGCCGCTCCGAGAGGCGGTCCAGCCGCTGCACCGGAGTGGGCAGCTCGGCCAGCGGCACGTGGGGCAGGGCGCTGCGGATCGCCTCGGCCAGGGGCAGGTCGTCGCGGATCACTTGGCCTCTGCCCGCATCTTCTCGAGGAACTCGAGGTACACCTCGAACTCTGCGTCGTAGGTCTCCCGCAGGTTCTTGACGATGAACCTCTCGGCGATCTTGCCGGCGATGGCGATGCGGACCCGGATGTCGCCCACGATCTCGCGGCGGAAGCCTTGCTCCGTGGGGTACAGGGTGTACGTGCCGCCGCAGGTCACCTTGTCGGTGAAGATGAAGGGCTTGGTGGTGAAGGTCATCTGATGCTTGTCGAAGTCGTACTCGGTCTCCTCGACCCAGCCGGCCTTGTCGCCGACCGCCTTGCGCGCGGGTCGCGGAACGTCGCCCCGGGCCCAGACCTCGAACTTCCAGCCGGCCTTCTTGCCGTCCTCGGACGTCCAGTGATCGAGCAGCTTGCGCTCGTCGAGATGGGGCAGGCCCTTGCTCATCTCGAGCAGCAGCGGCGCGTTGATGTGCCGCTCGAACAGGTCGATCGGGAAGGGGAACTCGTGGACGATCTCGAAGTGCATGGCGCCTCCGGACTGGCCGGATCGAGTCTATCGGCGCGGGCCGCGCGCTGCAAGCCTGGCAAAGAGAGTTGCTGGTGTCCCGTTCCGCGCGCTGAAGCGCGCGGTCAGGGTGGGGCTTCGCCCCAAGCCCGGCGGGCTTCACGAGAACTCCTGACCGCGGGCTTCCAGCCCGCGGCCGTCAGTGGTAGATCTCTGTCCATGAAGTTCCCTGCCGACAGCCCGGTCACCCGGGCCAAGCTCGACGCGCTGCGCGAGCGCATCGCGCGGCTGGAGATAGACCTGGATGCGGTGGAGGAGAAGTTCGTCAAGGCCCGCGGCCCTGGCGGCCAGAAGGTCAACAAGACCCAGACCGGCGTGCAGCTGAGCTACGCGCCGCTGGGGCTGGCGGTCAAGTGGACCCGCGAACGCTCGCGCGCGCTCAACCGCTTCCTCGCCCTGCGCGAGCTGGTCGACGAGATCGAGGCCCGCGTCTCGCCCGAGACCTCGGAGCGGCTTCGCGAGGCGGAGCAGCGGCGCAAGCAGAAGGACCGGCGCCGGAGGCGGCGCTAGCATGTACTACACGCATCTCATCGCCGGCATCGGCCTGCTGCTGTTCCTGATCGGCGTGCTGCTGCTCTACCTGGCCCGCCGCGCAGACCGCAAGAACTACATCATCCAGAAGGCCACGCCCTTGCCGCTCAAGCTCGTCAACGAGCGCGACGACGTGTGGCTGCGCGGACATGCGGTGTGCCTTCACCCGCTGTCGGCCCCGCACTTCGGCTTCGACTGCCTGCACTACAACTACAAGCTCGAGGAGAAGGTGGTCGAGATGCGCACCGACTCCAAGGGCAAGACCACCACCACCACGCGCTGGGTCACGCGCGAGACCAGCCGCAAGACAACCCGCTTCCATCTGCGCCAGGGCGACGCTTCGATCGCGATCGACGGCGCCCAGGCCGAGTTCAAGGATCTGGCGGGCGAGAGCGATAGCGACGGGCGCTGGCGCCACTCGGTGGACTACCTGCCGTACCCCTGCGAGCTCAGCGCGGTGGGCAGCGTGTCCGAGGACCGCGAGCGGCTCGAGCCGTACGGGCAGATCCCGCTGCTGCTGGCCACGCGCACCCGCGAGGAGTTCGTGGCTGCCGCGGAGCGCGGCGAGTCCTGGCTGCGCTTCTTCGGCTTCCTGCTGGTCTGGCTCGGCGCGGGCCTGGGATTGTACGGGCTGTTCGACAACCGGGACTGGCCCGTGGACACGCACCGCAGCTTCAACTGGCAGACGCTGACGGCCGCGGCCGGCCCGGCCACGGGCGTGTACCTGATCTTCTGGGGCGTGTTCGTGTTCAACACCTTCGTGGTGTACCGCCAGCGGGCGGACAATGCCTGGCACAACATCGACCCGGACCTGCGCATGCGGCACAACCTGATCCCCAACCTGGTCGAGGCCGTGAAGGGCTTCATCGGCCACGAGCGGGAGCTGCTGGAGCGGGTCACCAGCCTGCGCAACCAGACCGTGTCATCCGACGCCGAGGGCCAGATTGCCAGCGAGCAGGCCCTGTCCGGGGCGACCAGGACGCTGATCGGCGTGATCGAGGCGTCCCCCGACCTGAAGAGCCAGCCCCTCGCCAGCAAGCTGATGCGCGAGCTGACCGCGCTCGAGGAGAAGATCGCGCACGGCCGCAGCTTCTACAACGCCACGGTCAAGGAGTACAACGACAACGTGATGAGCTTCCCGCGCGGGCTGCTGGCGCGGGCCTTCGGCTTCAAGGCGCGGACCTACTTCTCGACGGGGGGCGAGGCGCGCGAGGCGCCGGAGGCGCAGCTCTGATACCTCACCCAGCCCCGATCCAGGCTTTCCCAATACAGGTTCCCATGGTAGTATGGCGTCATGGCTGGAAAGATCCTAAGGCTCGCGGATCACGAGGAAAGTCGCGAGACAGAATTCGAGATCGACTACCTCCTCTCACTGACCGTGGAGCAGCGCGTGCAGCTCGTGCTGGAGCGGTCGCGCCTGCTCCTGGAGATGCTGGCCAGTAATGGACATCCCGTCGTTCCTGGAATCATTAAACGAACATGAGGTGCGCTTCGTCGTGATCGGGGCAAGGCGGGGAAGCACGCCGGGGTTGTCGGTATTCCCTTTTCGTAATAGCTCGTTGCGCTGCTTAACGTTCATGACGTTAAGCTGTCAAAAGTCGTTGACATTGGCATGGGGATACATCGGGTGACCTGCTCTGGACAGTGGGCCTGGCCCGCCTCGACCATCGCACGGTCGGCGGTGGCGGTCATCGCGGTCACCGGGCACGCAGCACGGCCCAGCTCTCGTACGGTGGCGGGCTGCACAAAGATCCTCGGTAGCTACAGAGGATCAGCGTACGCGACGAAGGACGGTCCTGCGCCGACGTACAGCACGCCGTCCGCGTCGAGGGCGGGCGAGCCGCGGCCGTCGATGCGCCACCGCAGCTTGCCGTCCGGCGTGACCGCGTACAGGCTTTCGCTTTGCGAGGCCGAGATGTAGATCGTGCCGCCGGCGTCGACCACCGGCGCATGGCGCGTGTAGCGCTCGAAGGTCATGTAGACCCATTGCCGGGTGCCGTCCGGGTTCACCGCGTACAGGTCGCTATCCTTGGTCGCGATGTACACAATGCCGTCCGCGCCGAGCGCCGGGCAGGTGGTGACCCGGTCACCGTGCTGGAAGGACCAGCGCTCCGTGCCGTCCGCCTCGAGGGCGTGTAGCTCGTCCCCGGCCACGTAGATCGTGCCGTCCGCGGCGATCGTCGCGGACGAGGCTAGGTTCGAACCGGTGAAGCTCCAGCGCTCGGTCCCGTCTGGGTCTACGGCGTGCAGCACCTCTCCGACGACGTAGATCGTGCCGTCCTTGCCGACCGCCGGTGCGGAACGCGCCGAGCGATCGAGCGCGAAGCTCCAGCGCTCGCTGCCGTCCGGGTCCACGGCGTAGAGCCGACTACTGGCCACATAGACCGTGCCGTCCGTCCAGACCGCCGGCGCGTGATCCACGTATCCGTCTACCCTGAAGCTCCAGCGCTCGCTCCCGTCCGCGTCGAGGGCGTGCAGCTTCTCGTATGAGTTGACATAGATCGTGCCGTCCGCGCCGATTGCGGGTGGCGCTTGCACGCCCTCCAGCTCGACGCGCCAGCGCTCGGTCCCGTCGGGCGCCAGAGCGTACAGGTTGCCCAGGGCGTACCCGTGGCTGTCCGCAGAGCCGACGTAGATCGTGCCGTCCGCGCCGAGCGCTATGGCGCCGTGGAACCAATCCATCGGAATGGTCGAGTCGAAGCGCCAGCGTTCCACCGGCGCGGACGGTCCGGTCGCCGGGCTGCGGCCGGGGTGGTTCGGGCATCCCTGGTACATCGGCCAGGGAGAGCCGGCCTGCAGCCCGGCCGCGCCGGAACAGTCAGGGACCAGTGTGTCGGTGTCCGTGTCGGCGTCCACGTCCGTGTCGGCATCACCGCCTGGCAGGTACATCTGGTTGTAGAACACGATCCACTCTGCCGTGGTCGAGTCGAAGCCCCCGATGGTGCGCGGATATCGCAGCACCACGACCTCTCCATCCTCTCCGTACCGCGAAGCCGCCTCCGGGATTACCGTGGAGAAGGCCGCCGCGATCGCAGCCTGGGCCTGCTCCTCGCCCAGCTCCTCCGGACGAGTCAGGTCGTATCCCGACCACGGGTCGAAGTAGCCCGCTTGCGTGCATCCGGCGCCGAGCTCACTCGCATCGCGCCACTCGGTCGGGTAGGTGATGTCGCCTATTCCATCCCACCAGATGGAGGCACCGAATACGGTGAGACCCGTGTACATGCTCACCACAGCGACGCCCCCTTCGTCCGAGGGGAAGTGGTAGAACACGAACTCGCCCACCTCGGGCGCGCCGTTCGAGAGGTCCTCCCAGACCTGGAACGAGAAGCCGGCGTCTCTCCTGGCCGTCTCGAGTGCCGTCTCCTGATCGACGTCGGTTCCGGGCCCGCAGAAGACCTGGTACCCAAGCAGGGAGTAGGTGTCGTGGTCCAGCCGGACCACCACGGTGCAGCGTGAGCCTCCGTCGATCATCCTCTGCGCGAGGACATGGGTCTTGGCCTCGCAGGTGTCGGCATCGGTATCCGAATCCGTGTCCACGTCCGTATCGGCATCTGTGTCGGTATCTGTGTCCGCATCCCCCCCGCAAGCCCCGGCCGGCTCGTCGGGCAGGTCGAGCCGTACCTGGGTCTGGTCGCCCGAATGGTCGAGATCCTGCGACGCGCGCTGCAGCACATCGCCGCCGAGTCGCGTCTCTGCCCGCGCGGTCCAGTGCCCGCCGTCGAGGTCGGTGAGGTACACGGTGATGCTGTCCTGGCCGTGCAGCGGCACCTCGCGCACGTGGAAGCCCGCATCCGTGGCGCTGACCTCGAGCTTGAGCGTATCCGCGCAGGGCGCCACGTTGTGCACGTCCACGCGCAGGTCCGCGCTCTCGAGCAGGTCTTCGGGGTTGAGCGTGCAGGCCGCGGCCAGCGCGGCCAGCAGCAGGATGGGGTGTCGTGCGTGACGCATGGTACACCTCCTAGGGCAACTCGAAGCGGAGCAGCACCGCGGCCGCTCCGGGGCCGATACACGGCGCTACCCTCAGCGGCGCCGCGGCCTGGAGCGCGGGCTCGTCGTCCTCGGTGCGCGGCTCCACAAGGAACAGCACCAGGCTCGCCGCGGCCGAGGCCGCGGCCACCGCGGCCAGCACATTGGTCGCGGTGCGCCGGTCGTCCACCTCGTCCATCAGATCCGCGTCGGCCAGGCCGGTGTCGTTCAGCCGGTCGCGGAACTCGTCGAAGCTGTTCTCGGCCAGGATCCCGGCCGCGCCGGCCCCGGCGGCAGCGGCCACGGCCAGGCCCAGCGTGCCCCAGGCCCAGGGCCGCAGCGAGCCCTGGCCCTTCTCGGGAAACTCGGGCAGGGCGGCGCCGTCGATCAGCGAGATGTCCAGCGCCGCGCCCGCAATCGAGGCCACGTACCCCTCGTAGAAGGTGGGGCCAAAGGGCACCGCGAACAGCCCCTGGCGCAGCGTATCCTGCACTGCGCCGCGGGCCGCCAGCGCGGTCTGCCACTCCAGGCCCGCCGCCTCGATGGCACCGCTATGCTGCGCGGGCACGCGCGCCTCCTCGCCAGAGCGGCGCAGGTAGTATTGCGGCCGCGGAACCAGGCGCAGCACCAGCTCGCCCTCGCGAGCCTTGTTCAGATCGGCGTACCGCACGCCGCGGTCGTCCTGCAGGCTGAAGCGGCCCGCGTCGGCCGCGGTCAGGCGCAGCAGGGCGCCGGATGCGAAGGCGCCCAGATCGAGCAGGGGCTGGCCGATGTCCTTGGCCGGGGGCCGCGCCAGGATCGCCAGCCGCGCCCGCGGGTCCTTGACGTCGCGGTTGGCGGCCGTGAGAAAAGCCCGCGCCTCGGGATAGCCCACGCGGCCGTCGCAATCCACGTCGGCCGCGCCGACCAGCGCCGAGATCAGCTCGTGGCTGAACACGCCCGCCTCGTACGCGGCCCACTCGTGGGTCTCCAGGTCGCGCGCGCTCGACAGCACGAAGCCGGTGTTGGGGTAGCGGGCGATGTCCTCGGCGGCGAGGTACGCCCGCACCGCGGCGCGGAAGTCGGGCAGCGGCTCGTCCTCGCCGCGCGAGGCCACCAGGAAGTACGCCTGGCAGGCGTCGAGGATCAGGTGGTTGTACGCGGCGGGCGAGGGCGCCACGATCTCGCGGAACAGGTCGCCGCGGGTCAGCCGCGCGTCGAGCAGGTGCAGGTACCCCTCGTAGCTGCGGGCCACGCTGCCGTGCCCCGAGAACACGAAGTACAGCACGGATTCCGCCGGTTCGCCGGCCGCGATCTCCTGGTGCAGGCGCTGCACGCCGGCCAGCACGGCCTCGCGTTGGGGCACCTTGGCGGCTCGCGTGGCCTCGGGATAGCGCTCCTGGCTCGCCGGATCGAGCACCGCGAACAGCTCCACCCGGGCGCCGAGCGCGCGGAACAGCTCGAAGTAGCGCGCCGCATCGTCGTCCGCGTAGTGCAGCGCCGGCAGGTTCGGCTCCAGGCTCTGGTTGTTGCCCACGATCACCGCGAAGATGCGGGGCGCGGCCTGCGCCGGCAGGGCCAGCAGCAGGGCCAGCATCATCGCGGGTATCGGCTTCACGGACGCGCCTCCACGATCCGCAGCACCCGCACGTCCGCGATCTCGGCGGCGTCGGGCACGGCGGGCGCCATGAACCGTGCGCGCACCGTGAGCAGCCGGCCGGCCCAGGGTTGCTCGATGCGCACGCCACCGCGCAGGGGCTCGTTGACCACCTCGCCGGCGGGTAGCGCCACGCACTGGAGCTCACCGGAGCCGGGCAGGGCGAACAGGGGCTCGCCGCCGACCTCCACGGTCAGACGCAAGCAGCGCTGGAGCGAACCGGCCGGCACCGTGGCCGTGAACTGGAGCACGTCGCCGACCTTGCAGCCCGTGGCTTCCGCTGCGTCTCGTCGCACCTCGGTGATGCGGGGAGCGTCCGATGAACCGTTCACGCAGAATACCCTGACTCCAGTAGCTTGCGTCATGGAACCTCGCGCGGTGAAGTCGTCTTCTCGAGGTGTCTGCCACAACCAGAGCAGCAGCAGAACCGCTGCCACGCTCACAAGCCCGGGCACGATCAACCGGCGCAGGGTGTGTTGCGGTGCAGAGGATTCCAGGGCGGCCCCGATCCTGGCGGCGAGGTCTGCTGGTTCCCGGCCCGGCAGAGCGTGCTCGGACAGGCTCTGCACCGCCTCCCACCCCAGGAGCAGGCCGTTGCAGCGGTCGCAATCCGCGGCGTGCTCCTCGAAGCTGCACATCGCGTCCCGAGCCTCTCGGTCCAGTGCGCGGTGCAGGGAAGCTCTGGCCTCGCTGCAGCGATCAGTGCTCATCGGCTCTCCTGTCTCCGTCCATGGAACGGGTCGAGTCGAGCAAAGGTTTCAGGCCGAGCCGCCTGGCCTCGGCAGCCAGGCGCTCGCGCGCACGATGCACCCGTACCTTGAGCGCACCGCGCGAAACGCCGAGGATCTCGGAGATCTCCTCGTAGGTCAGCTCCTCAAGGTGCTTGAGCAGAAAGGGTTCGCGGTAGCGAGGAGGGAGCGTGGCCAGCAGTTGCGCCAGCATGCGCCGCGCGTCGCGCACCGCGGCCAGGGCGTCGGGGCCGGCGTCGGTGCCCAGCCCGGTCAGTGCGGGTGGCAGATTCTCGCGACCGCGGAGCAGGAGCAGGCGCCGCAGCTTCTCGCGGCGCAGGTGGGAGCGCAGCAGGTTGAGCGCGATGCGGATGATCCATCCGCGATACCGGCCCTGCGGCTCGTACCGGTGCATGCGCTGCCAGGCGCGGAGAAAGGTCTCCTGGGCCAGATCTGCTGCGGTCTCTGGATCGCCCACGGCCCGTGACAGGATCCGGTGCACCGCGGGCAGGTGGCGCTCGACCAGGAGCCGGAAGGCGGATCTGTCGCCCTCGCAGGCTCGCGCGACCAGCGCATCGTCCGAGGATTCCTGGCCCATGCGGATCTTCTCCCACGGCCGGTGTCGGAATTCAAGCGATCACGGGCACTGTGCGGTACCGGTACCACGGTAACGATGTGAAGGGCGGGGAGGTTACTTCAGGTACGGGTGCACGTAGTTGTCGTTGGTCTGGAAGTCGATCAGGTTGCCGCCCGCGTCGTAGGTCCGCTCCTCGTTGTCGAGCGTGAAGTCGGTGACAAAGGCCGGCGCCGAGTAGTACACCCCGTTGTCCACGAAGGCCGCCACCTCGACCAGGTTGGTCAGGCGCGTGGTCTCGCCGATCGTGGTTTGCGGGTGCCAGTCGAACTCGATCTCGACCACGGACGCGTCCCCGTCCTGCGGGGTGATGCGCACGTGCGCCGGGTCGCCGCGGGTCACGGACCAGTGGTACGTCAGCGGCAGGTGGTTGAGGTCGAAGCTGCCCGCGGCGCTGACCGTGATGCGCTGGGTGTACACGTGCTGGCGGAAGATGCGGCAGACCGACCCCGGCGTGGTGAACCACTGCTCCTGCTTGCCCTCGTGCACGTCGTACGTCTCGTCGAGAACCTCGAGCTGCACCATCGGCGGGATGTCGTCCGGGGTGATGCCGTGGGCCAGGTTCACCATGGCCGTGCGGCCGTCGAAGTTGTCGAAGGCCGTGGGGTGGGCCGCGCCGGTGATGTACTCCGCGTCGGTGGTCACGCGCACACGGCGGAAGATCATCGTCATCGTCGGGATCAGCAGGCCGCTTTCCACGAGCAGCGCCTTGACCTCGGGCGTGAAGGCGGCCAGCATGTAGAACCAGTTCTTCATCTCGTCCATCTCGCTGCCCGAGGAGCCCTGGGAGGCGTGGATGTACGGGAACTTGCCGTGGAAGTGGTCGATGTCGTCGTGGTCGCGGTGCTCCGGGTACATGTAGTGGTTGTTGTTGATGTACTGCTGGTACACCGACTCGGTCATGAAACGGTTGAGCATGATGTCGCGCATGTTGGAGCGCCAGGCATCTCCGCTGGTGTACGCGGTGGACGAGTTGCCCACGATGTTGCGGCCCGGGGTGACGCGGTAGCAGTGCGAGAGGAAGTCCTGGGTCATCAGGTCGAGCTGCGGGAACTCGCCCATGTTGATGTTGGTGTGGAACTTGTCCAGGTTGTGGTACCAGTCGCCCACGTGGCCGCAGGCCTGGCCCGCGTCCCACCACTCCTTGAGCAGCGTGCAGGCCTCGTGGCCGTTGCTGCAGATCGCGGGTGTGACCACCGTGATCCACACGGTCTCGGCGGCGACGCCGCCCTGGCCGTCCGCGACATCGAACAGGAAGTAGTACTCGCCGCACTGGCTGCGTCGCGGGGTCCAGGCAAAGGCGCCCGTGGCCTCGTCAAGGGTGGCGTGGTCGGGCAGGGCGACCAGCTCGCCGTGGCGTACCACCTTGTTCACGGTGAAGGTCAGAGGCGCTGACAGGCCGCCGGTCTCCACGTCGAACTCGAGCAGATTTGAGAGATCCAGGGAGGGTTCCACGGTGAAGTGCCGTGGATCCGGATCGGTGCCTGTGTCGGTGTCCGAGTCGGAGTCCGTGTCAGCGTCGGAGTCCGTGTCAGCATCGGAGTCGGTATCAGCGTCGGAGTCCGTGTCAGCGTCGGAGTCCGTATCAGCGTCGGAGTCCGTGTCAGCATCGGAGTCCGTATCAGCATCGGAGTCCGTATCAGCATCGGAGTCCGTATCAGCATCGGAGTCCGTATCAGCGTCGGAGTCGGTGTCAGCGTCGGAGTCGGTGTCAGCGTCGGAGTCGGTGTCAGCGTCGGAGTCGGTGTCAGCATCGGAGTCGGCGTCAGCGTCGGAGTCAGCGTCGGTGTCCGCGTCGGAGTCCGAGTCAGCGTCGGAGTCCGTGTCAGCGTCGGAGTCCGTGTCAGCGTCGGAGTCCGTGTCAGCGTCGGAGTCCGTGTCAGCGTCGGAGTCCGTATCAGCGTCGGAGTCCGTGTCAGCGTCGGAGTCCGAGTCAGCGTCGGAGTCAGAGTCAGCGTCGGAGTCCGTGTCAGCATCGGAGTCGGTGTCCGTGTCAGCGTCACCGTGGCTCGAGATTGTCCCCGAGTCACACGCGGCGATCCACAGCGCGTTGCACGCCAGCAGCACCAGCGCGCGCAGGGCCCTGCTACTCATCTGCCCCTCCTCGCTCCCCGAGCTGGCTGGCCACGGTGTCGACCAGCTTGTCCAGATCCGCGGGCTTGCGCAGGAAGGGCACCTTGCCGTCCTCGATCAGAGCCTGGGCCTCCTTGCTCCTGGCGTACGCGGACCAGAGGATCACCCTGACTCCCGGATCGATCCTGCGCAGCTGCTTGAGGGTCTCGACCCCGTCCGGATGGGGCATCACCAGGTCGAGCAGCACCACGCCGAAGCGCTCCGGCTCGGCCCGGTACTTCTCCACGGCCACGGTCCCGCTGCCAGCCTCCACGACCGCGAAGCCGTACGACTCGAGCAGGTCGTGCGCCATGGTTCTCACCAGCCTGTCGTCATCCACCAGCAGGATTGCCTTGCCCTGGCTCATCTCGCCCCGCCCATCTCGCGCTTTCCGAACCCCAGCCGCAGCGCACGTTCGATCCGGAAGGCAACGTCCTTCCAGATCAATACAATAACAAGCCACCACAGCGCGATCCAGAGCGGAACCCCGCCGAGCCATCCCAGGTGATAGCGATGCAGATCTCCGACCTGGATGTACAGCACCTCGATCAGCGGCCCGCCGAGCAAAAAGAGGCCCAGGAGCTTGAAATCGTGGGCCGTGGGCCGGAAGAACACCAGGAACACGACCAGCGCCGCGGCCAAGGGCGCCCAGGACCAGATCGGGTCCAGGTACAGCCGGTAGATCGTCTGCCGCGTGGCCAGCACCAGCACCAGCTCGGCGATCACCTTGAGCAGCGGATTGTCGATCCCGAGCTGGCCGATGCCCACGCGATTCGAGATCCGCTCCGGCGCTCCGAGCGCGTCCCAGCGCGCCAGCCGCGCGATGAAGCGCAGGATCAATCCCCAGAACAGCAGTATCCACACCGGGATCTCCGACCACGCCACATAGTGCGGCACGGTGTAGTCGTAGATCCCGTGGTTGCACACCGAGTTCCAGTCGTTGAACCCGCCGAGCAGGGTGCAGACCGCGAGCAAGGCGAGCTCGGCCCCGGGTCCCGGACCCTCGCCGCGAGCCAGCAGGAGCACCAGTGCGGTGCGCAGCACGATCACCGCCGGCACCAGCACGGTCATCAGCAGCAGGGCCTTGCTCGACAGGCAGATCGCCACGCTGACCACCGCGATGGCGGCCGCGTCCACGGCCACCAGCCGGCCGGGATCCGGCCTCACCCCGGCGTCTCCGTCGTGGCCTCGCCCGCCGAGACCCGCGCGGCCGCACCGGTCGAGAGCAGCACCACGCCGGTGAGCACCACCAGGATCAGCGCGATCATCACCAGGCTGGGGAACTTGCCGTAGATCGCGCCTTCGAGGAACACCGGTGTGACGATCGCGGCCGAGTTGACCGCCGGCACCACCACCAGCGCGCGAGCGCGCAGGAAGCCGACCTGGGTCAGGGCCAGCGCGCCGATGCCGATCACGATCGCCGCGTATGGAAAGGGGTTGCCGAACTGGCCGATGAAGTCGCCGCCGGCCTTGACCAGGGCCACGTCGCCCATGAACAGCGAGAGCCCGATCATGAATCCCGAAGCCAGACCGAAGGCCACGCCGTGGATCGCGCGGAAGCGGAAGGCCGCCACGCAGCCCGCCCCGAGCACCAGCACCGGCCCGACCACCACCCCGAGGATCGTCAGCACCGGCACGTCGAAGTCCCAGCCCTCGCGGCCGCCGCCGAGATAGCCCAGCGTGGAGGTGGCCAGCACGACCAGCGCGATGCCCAGGCCGTCGCGCAGGCCCAGCCGCTCGCCGAGCACGCACAGGGCATAGATCACCAGCCCCACCAGGCCCACGCCGGTCATCGCCGAGATCGCCGAGGGCGAGCCCGAGTACTTCAGCGCCAGCGAGTAGGGCAGGGAGGCGATCGAGGTCAGCAGGAAGCCCAGCAGCCAGCCGCCGAATTCCTTGCGGTGCTCGGCCCCGAACATCTTGCGGCCCTTGGTCAGCACCTGCACGTGGCGCTTCTGGATGCCCTTGCCCAGGTTGAGGCACAGCGCGGCGATCATGCCGAGGAACAGCCCGAGGACGAAGGTCGAGCTCATCGGCGGCCGGACCGGCCGCTGAAGGCGAAGTCGAAGATCTCCGGCACGATGCCGCTGCCGAGCGGATCGCGCAGGGCGTCGCCGTAGCGGGCCGTGGTGTAGTTCTGCATCCAGGCGCAGCTGCCGCCGCACTGGTTGCTGGCCGGGCCGTGGAAGCGGTCCGGGTTGATCCGCCGGCGTCCCGCCGCGTACGCCGCGTCGAAGCTGTCGTGCTCGAGCAGGTCGATATTGACCGGCGGAACGTTGATCGAGGCCCGGCAGGGCCAGCAGATCTCTCCGTTGGACCAGACATGCGGCTTGAGCGCGGTGAGGCACTCGTACGGCTCGGCGTGGAGCAGGCGCCGGAGCAGGGTGGGCGAGCCGATGATCTTCTGGCCCTGGCGACGGCGCTCGAGGATCAGCTCGGCCAGCTCGCAATAGCTCGGGTCGTCGAGCAGGGCGCGGTTGGGCTCGTGCTTGTGGTTCACGGGCACGGGCACGAACCACAGGTCCAGGTCGGACATCAGAGCCAGCACGTCCCGCGCCTCGTCGATGTTCTCGGGCGTGATCACCGTGTTCACGGACAGCTTGAAGCCGATCTGCCTGGACAGCTCCCGCAGCATCAGGATGTTGACCACCACCTGGCGCGCCTTGTTCACGCCCCACAGCTCGTTGAGCCGGTCCAGCTGCAGGCCGTCGAGAGACACGATCACGATGTCCATCTGCCAGAGGAAGTTCTTCCACCCGGGTTTCTGCAGCCGGTTGTGCAGCAGGGAGCCGTTGGTGTTGATCATGTTCGGGAAGTACCCCGCGTTCCAGGCGTGGTCGAGCAGCTCGGGCAGGTCGGCGCGCATCGTGGGCTCACCGCCACACCAGTAGATCGCGGGCGTCCCGGTTATCATCACGTCGAGCAGGCGCTTGCCCTGCTCGGTATCGAGTCGCTCCGGGTCCGGGATGTCGAAATACTGCTCGCCCTGGTGATTGTCGCAGTACGTGCAGCGGAAGTTGCAGTCGTTGAGCATGGTCCAGATCACGTACAGCGGCCGCAGCGCGTGATCGCCGCGCCGGTAGCGGCGTCGGTTGATCATGAGGTTGCCCGCGGTCTGCACCAGCGAACGTGTCTTGCGCCGCGCATCGCGGAGCCGGTCGCGCACGGTCAGATCCGCGTCGGTGGTGATCAGCGGCGCGATCTCGGCCGCCAGCTCGCAGGCCTCGTCGTGGCAGGCGTCCCAGTCCGGGTGGCCGGGCTTGGGGCGGTAGCGGCGGAAGTCGAGGCGCTCCGGGCGTGCGATCACTTGGCGCTACCCTCTCTTTCCCCCTCGATCCAGGTCACCTGGCCGAAGCGCGACGCGCGATGGAAGTTGCCCTGGCCCAGGATCGGCGACCAGGCCACACCGCTGTCGTTCTGCATCGCGTAGAAGTTCATCCGCCAGGTGTCGCCTGCTGCCGGCGGCGCCTGCCTGGCCCTGTCGAAGCTGGCCCAGGGGATCTTCAGCTCGACGGTGTATCCCTGATCCCTGTCGCCGGGCTGGTCCAGGGTGCCGTGCAGGGCCACCGCGCTCTTCAGCTTGGCGGTCCAGTCCTCGTGGCCGAAGGGACCGTCCTTGCCGGCGCGCGGCTTGTTGTAATCGTCGAACCGCGAGTCGAACACCAGGTTCTGCGGGTTGATCTGGATCTCGTAGTAATCCTTGTTGTCGCCGTCGCCGTCCGGGTCGATCATGATCTCCACGCAGTCGCGGGTCCAGAGGTGCGGGTCCGCTTGCTTGGCGTCGAAGCCGCCGGTCAGGTCCGGGTCGCTGACCTCGAAGGCGATGTACAGCGCCGCTTCGTCCCACAGCAGCCGGGCCTCGCCGTTGACCGGGAACTTGTCGTTCGACGCGCCGGTCGCGGCGTTGACGAAGCGTCCCGTGGCCGCGGCGTTCTTCCAGGACGGCTCGTCGAGCTCGCCGTCGAGCGTGATCCTGGCGCCCCGGGTCAGCTTCGCGACCCTCAGCTCGGGCACGGAGGGCGGCTTGTAGCCCGTGGCGATGCTGACCACGCGGCCCCGGTCGTGCTCGTCCCTGGGACCCTTGCGGATCTTCAGCCGCTTGCGGCCCTTCCAGATGCCGGCGTAGAGCACCACCTGCTCGGTCCTGACCTTCTTCGGGATGGAGAACTCCTGCTCGTCCACATAGACCTTGCCCGGCTCCCAGGCGTCCGGGCCGAGGAGCTGGCTCTCGACCCACTTCTCGCGCAGCGGACCGGTGCTGTCGAGGTTCTTCACCATGTGGCCCGCGCCGTCGTCGAGATGGGTGAACAGCTTCCAGCCCTTGTCCATGCGCTGGTCGCAGCGCCAGTACATCATCACGCGGACCGCGTTGCCCGGCTTGACCTTGCCCTGGGGCAGGACGTTGTACCCGAGCAGCGTGGCCTTGCCGTCGTAGTCGATGTCGAGGCGCTGGGTCAGGCCGGCCGGCTCCTTGTCGAGTACGAAGCGCGCGAGCTTGTGGCGGGCGCGGGCCTGGCGATCGCTGTCGTCGCAACCGGCGAGCGAGCCGAGCATGGCCGCGAGCGCGGCCAGGGCCAGCGTTCGGTGTCGCATCATCTCACCCCCTCGCGCAGGACCAGCACCTGCAGGCGCTCCAGCGCGCTCTGCCATGCTTCGCTGAACCAGGTCATTTCCTCGGCCGTGTCGCCGAATCCCGGATGGCTGATGCGCAGGCGGCAGCCGTCGGGCGGTCGGGGCAGGAGCACGAGCTCCAGCTCGGTTCCGCCGAAGTCGAGCAGCAGCAGCCGCGGGGCGTCGATCGACAGCACCCGACCGGCGGCGAGCGCCCCGGCAGCGGCGCGCGGGGCGGCGAGGTCGCCGAACTCGACCGAGAAGCGGCCGCCCACCCTGGATTCGACCTCGGCGCGTACGCCGAGCCAGGCCGTGAGGCCCTCGGCTGTGGTCCACAGCTCCCACACCCGGTCGCGGGTGGCGGGCAGATCGACCTCGAGCTCGAGCGTGTTCATCTCGATCACCTCGCGGTCCAACCGCGGGCTGTAAGCCCGCGGCCAGGGTGGGGCTTCGCCCCAAGCCCGGAGGGCTGGTACTGACTTACCTCGGCCAGCTTACGGCCGCGGGCTATAAGCCCGCGGTCAGGGTGGGGCTTCGCCCCAAGCCCGGAGGGCTGGTTCACTCTGGTTCCCATTCGGCGACCGACTCGCGTTGCTCGTGACGAGACCATTGGTCACGTACGTAGACTCGCAGAGCCTCACAATTGTCCGGGTCAACTGTCTTGGCCCAGACTCCGTCAGCCCAGCCGAAGGCAAGATCCGAATACTCCCTGTGCCAGGAGTGGGAGCTGAAGCCCTTGAGCTGGCCGTACAGCGCTGAGAGCGCGACTGTTGGTCTCGCACGTAAGAGCAGGTGCACGTGCTCGAAGTACCCGCCGAACTCGAGTATCTGTGCGTCGAGCTGGTTCGCCTTGATCTTCATGCAACCAAGGAGCGCGTCGATGTGGTCCTTCGTGGCAATCAGTGGCTCGCGTTCCTTGGTGCGGAAGACCAAGTGGTACATCAAATCAGTATAGGAGTGCCTCTGCTTCATTGGCTAGGACTTGTACCTACGTCTGCATGTGTCGTCAACCAGCCCCCAGCCCCCCGGGCTTTCAGTATTCCCTGACCGCGGGCTTTCAGCCCGCGGAAGGCAGCCGCGGGTTTACAACCCCGTGACTCCTGCGGCATGCTATGCCCAGATCGAGGAAGGCGGGCGCAATGAAACGTATGCCACTCAACCTGCTCCTGATCTGCGCGCTCGCGGCCTGGCTTCCGGCGTGCGGCAACGGTGATGGCGACGCGGACAGCGACACCGACGTCGATACCGACTCGGATGCCGACACCGACAGCGACACGGATTCGGATTCGGACACCGATACCGAGACCGACACGGAAGGCTGCAACCCGATCGCCTCTCCCGGCGACTGCCTGCTGCCGTACCCCTCGGACGTGTTCCTCGTCGATGACGCCTCGCTGCCCGGCGGCAAGCGGATAAACATCACTGGCGCGGCCGTGCTCAACCGGCCCGACGGCCTCACGATGCAACCGCACGAGCTCCTGCCGGCAGACGGCTTCTCGCACCACCCCACGATCCTGGCCCTGTTCCCGGGCGGTATCGACGATACGAACCTGGTGTTCCACACCGACGACACGTCGGTCTCGCTCGGCGCTGACAGCCCGACCGCCCTGATCGAGGCGGACACGGGCGAGCGGGTGCTGCACTTCGCCGAGATCGATCCGCGAGCCGAGACCGACGACCGGCGGGCCCTGGTGATCCACCCGCTGGTGCGGCTGGAGAACGGCAAGCGCTACATCGTGGCGATTCACGGTTTGCAGGACCGTGGCGGAGGCGCCGCGCCGCCGCCCGAGAGGTTTCGCCGGCTCCGCGACTCGGAGACGGCCGGCGATGCCGAGCTCGAGGCCCTGGCCGTCAGGTACGAGGCCGAGATCTTCCCGCTGATCGAGGCCGACGGTCTGACCCGGTCCTCGCTGCAGCTGGCCTGGGATTTCACCACCGAGACGCTGGAGCACCTGACCGACGACATGCTCGCCGTGCGGGCCCAGGCCATCGAGCGCTTCTCGGCCAATCCGCCGGCCGTGACCGTGACCGAGGTGATCGACGACTTCAAGGAGAGCGGCTGCCGGATCATCGAGGGAACCTTCACCGTGCCGCTGTGGGTCGACTCGCCCGAGGCCGGCACGGTGCTCAACCGTGACGCCGGGGGGAGGCCCGCGGTGCTGGGCACGGCCGAGGCGCCATTCACCGCGCTGATCCCGCCGAGCGTGCTGAACCGCCAGCCCGGTGATCCGCCGGCGCGGCTGGTGCAGCTCGGCCACGGCTTCTTCGGCCGGCGCGACGAGCTGCGCAAGGAGCACAGCTTCACCTCGGCCGAGGCGCTGGGCATCGTGTACGTGTCGACCGACAGCTGGGGCATGTGCCGGGACGACATGATCGCGCTCGTGGTCGACATCGCGGTGTCTCCGAACGAGATGCCGCTGTTCACCGACCGCCTGCATCAGGGCATGGCCAACCTGATCGGTCTGGGATACGCGGCCATGGGGCCGATGGCCGAGCTGGCCGAGTTCGATATCAACGGCGAGCCGGCGTACGACCCGTCCACGCTGTACTACTATGGCAACAGCCAGGGGCACATCCTCGGCGGCACCTTCATCGCGCTCTCCCCGCACGTGGAGCGGGCGTACCTCGGCGTGGGCGGGGCCAGCCTGGCCCTGATCTGGTTCCGCTCCGGCTCCTTCACCGAGCTGCTGGCGCTGATCGAGAGCTTCATGCCGGACAAGCTGGACTCGCAGAAGTTCGCCGCGCTGGTGCAGTCGTCGATGGATCGCATCGATCCGATCACGTACGCGCCCTTCGTGCTGAGCGACACCTTCGACGGCTCGCCCGAGCAGCGCCGGGTGTTGATGAACCTCGGACTGGGTGACGCCCAGGTGCCCAACCTGGCCGGGCACATCCATGCGCGGGCCCTCGGGCTGAAGCTGCTCGAGCCGTACGTGCGGCCGATCGGCGGTCTGGAGCTGGTGGCCGCGCCGTACGACGGCTCTGCGCTGCAGGAGTACGACTTCCAGCTCGATCTGGATCCGCTGCCCGGCACGTACGCCGATGCGACCGACCCGGCCAACGAGGTTCACGAAGGGCTGCGCGGGCTGCCCGCGGCGATGGAACAGCTGGACCGGTTCTTCCAGCCCGACGGCAAGATCGAGCACACCTGCGACGGGGTCTGCGATCCGGAGTGACGCGGTTCTGTTCTGCGCGTCAATCTGCTAAAATAGCCGCAGTTTTCGAGCGCGGAGGTAGCACATGTCGAGTACCGTGAGGTTGCTCGTCCCGGTCTTGGCGTTGGCCGTGGCGCTGAACGCTCTGGGTTGCTCCGCCGGTTCCAGCGCCGGTCCTGCGGGCGATGCGGACGTGGATGCGGACACGGATTCCGATACGGACGCTGATACCGACACGGATACGGACTCGGACGCCGATGCCGACGCGGACCTGGACGCGGACATCGACGCCGACACGGATGCCGACGGGGATGCGGACGCCGACACGGATGCTGACGGCGATGCAGATGCCGATTCGGACGCGGACTCCGACGCTGACGCGGACTCCGACGCTGACGCGGACTCCGACGCGGACTCCGACGCCGACGCGGCAAGCGAGGGCGAAGGCTCGGACGCCGAGGAGCATCGCTGCCGCGGCTCGGGCGAGCCCTTCGACTACACCTGCGAGGCGGACAAGCCCGAGACCTGTCCGGGCGGGGTCTGCCTGTTCGGGATGTGCATCGGCCCGGAGCTGGACCAGGACCGCTGGCTCGACTGCGGGGACGGGGTCTGCGACACGTTGTGCGAGGACGCGGCGGGCTGCCCGGCCGACTGCGGGGAGCCGCCGAGCTTCAGCGGGGCCAAGGATTACGACAACGCGACCACGCTGACCGTGGACGTGCACGGGCTGATCTTCTCCCTGGGCGGCGGCGTGGGCGACCGGACCTACGGCGGCATTCGCGGGCCGAGCGATGTCGGCCAGTTCATGATGAAGTACCACCCCGAGCTCAAGAGCCACGCCGACGCGCCGGACGCGCCGAACCAGCTGATCGGCGTGGAGTACTACGGCGAGAACCGCGCCGACTGGCTGACCCAGGAGCAGATCGACGAGATCGAGGCGTACGACTGGGAGACCACGGATGCGCTGCACCGCTACGGTCTGATCGTGTCCAAGTTCATCGTGTACCACATGAACAAGTTCGGCTCGACCCACGTGCAGCTCAACTGCCACTCGATGGGCTGCCACATCTCGCGCTACGTCATCGAGCACGACCTGGAGGGGCTGGCATCACGCAACAAGATCGTACGCTGGAACAGCGTGGCCGGGGTGCTGGCCGGCGCGCGGCTGGCGCGTTGGTACGACAACCCCACGGTGCGGGATTTCCTCAAGGGCGGCAACACCTCGGACTTCGCGCACATGAACCCGGACTTCGTGATGGACCACTCGGCGATCTGGGACCACAAGATCCAGCTGGGCAACAGCCCGCTGTTCGGCGGGATCCTGATCCACCACACCTGCGCCACCGATCCGCGGGTCAAGCAGGCGATCGGCATCAAGGTCGTCGATCTGGTGGCCAACCCGAATGACGAGCCCAACGACGGCATCGTGCACACGCTGGACGAGTTCTTTTACCACCAGGCTCTGGCCGCGCAGTTCGTGACCGCGGGCGGCGACGCGATCCCCTCGACCCACAGCTTCCAGTACCTCGACCACTTCCAGACCAACGAGGAGTCCGAGGCCTCGGGCGTACTCGCCGCGGCGAGCCTGTTCCACTCGCGCAAGGTGTATCTCACGCTGCGCGACACCACGCTGCTCAATACGCTGGAGGAGCCGGAGGAGGGGGAGCGGGGCCCGCTGCCGGCCGAGATCGCGGTCGACGCCGAGGTGCGGTACAACCCGTACATCAAGGACACCTTCGGCACCGACCTGTTGATCCACGAGATGAAGATCGACCACCGCTCGTCCGAGCTGCGGCTGGTGCCGGACAAGGACACGGCCGTGGACCTGGGCTATCGCGTGTTCGAGGGCCCGGTGATGGACGAGATGAACGCGATCCACGTCAAGTTCACCGTGCTCGAGGTGGACCAGTACGGCAGGTTCGGCATCGACGAGCGGCTGCTGTGGGCCAACAAGGAGCTGTTCGTCTTCGACGGCAGCGTGACCCTGGAGAACCAGCAGCTCGCACTGGAGAACGAGAACATCCGCACCACGCTGGAGGTGCGGGTGGAGCAGCTGTACTAGCGCCTTCTTCCGCGCCGGATTCCCAGCAGCAGTAGCAGGAGCGCCACGAACCACTCCTGGCGCAGCGGCGAGGTGCCGGCCGCGGTGCAGCCCCCGTCGCCGGATGAGCCCGAGTCCGCGTCCGAGTCGGTGTCAGCATCGGAGTCCGAGTCTGCATCGGAGTCCGAGTCCACGTCGGAATCCGAGTCCGCGTCGGAGTCGGTGTCTGCGTCGGAGTCCGAGTCCGCGTCGGAGTCGGTGTCCGCGTCGGAGTCGGTGTCCGCGTCGGAGTCCGAGTCCGCGTCGGAGTCGGTGTCCGCGTCGGAGTCCGAGTCCGCGTCGGCGTCCGCGTCCGTATCCGAGTCGATGTCCGTGTCCACGTCGCTGTCCGTGTCTGCATCGCCGCCCGGATCGCGCTCGCTCTGCAGCAGCTGCACGTACGGCGTGAAGTCGAAGAACCCGTTCGGGCTACCCTTGTTGAAGCCGCGGTCGTGCATGTCGCGGCCCGCGTGGATCTCCCGCACCTCGCGGCCGAAGTCGCCGCCCGCCGTGCTCCACGCCTGGCCGGCCGCGGCCTGGCTCCAGCTCACCGAGTTCCAGTCCCAGTCCCGCGTGCACTCGTGGACCATCAGCGTGCTGCTGTGATCGCTGTTGGACAGACCCTCGTGGCTATTGAGGTGCAGATGCAGCCGGGCCTCGATGATGGTGGCGTCCACCGGGATGTCGCTGGCGTCGGCGCGGAACAGGCCGTTGCGGTGCGGCGTCTGCTTGATCAGCATCTCGTGCTTGGCGGCCTCGTCGTGGCCGCCGCCGCTCACGATCCAGATGCTGTGGGCATTGTCCATGCCGTGCAGACCGTGCTGGTACTCGGCGGTGTGCTGGTTGCCGCCGAACTCGTAGATCACCACCAGCCTGGCCTTGTTGGCCTGCACCTCCTGCCAGTCGAACCAGATGCCGCAGCCGCCGCAGCTCTGGAAGGTCTGGCGCACGATGATGTTGAACACCAGCGGGTCCGGCGCCGCGGCCGCGCCTTCGCCCGCCGCGGCCGGCAGACTCGCGATTGCCAGCGCCGCAGCAACGAGCCCCCGGCCGGCACCGAACCGGGCGATCTGTCTTCTGTACTTCATGTTTCTGCTCCATGGCCCGATACAACGGCACTAAGGACCGCAAGGGCGCCTGGCGTCAACGCCTTGCTCGGATCACGGCGGGTACCCGGTCGGCGCGTCGCAGCGCCGGAAGTCCGGGTCGCAGGACTCCATCTCCACGCGATACGCCTCGTACTGCGCGCCCGAACCGCCCACGTCGTACACCGTGGCCCGGTCCCCGTCCATGACGAACGTCCAGTACGCGCGGCCGCCGTCGTCCTCGGAGCAGCGCTGGTTGAGCGAGATGCGGACGGCGAGCTGGGCCGAGTCGGTCAGCAGCGGCTCCCAGGTGCCCATAGCCGGGCTTGCGGGCGATGTTGGCTCGCAGGGTTCCAGTGGAGCGATATCGTCGGACCACGCGCCCACGTGCTCGTACGGTCCGTACCGGAAGGTGCCGTCCGGCTCGAAGCGGAAGTAGCTGAAGTGATCCATGCCGCCGCCCCAGCCAATGAGCCAGGCGCCGTACAGCCGCTCCGGGTGGGGGAACATGTCGGAGCACAAACCGGGCTGGATGCAGGTCAGGCCGTACGGGCAGTCCAGGTCCTTGCGGCACTCGGCGCAGCGGCCGTACACGCAGCGCTGGAAGGGGTGGTGCGAGATGGCCAGGCACTCCAGGTCATTGGTGCAGGGCACGCGGAAGTGCGTGTCGCAGAGGCAGGTCGTGCACAGGTCCTCGGAGGTCATCGCCAGGTTGCAGCTGGTGTCAGAGCACGGGTACCACGGCGGAATGAAGGGGCAGGAGGCGTGCCCCGTCTCCAGGCACTGGCCGGCGCGGCAGACCAGACCCGCCGGGCACTGCTCGTCGTTCCAGCAGAACACGCAGTTGCCGGCCACGCAGCGGCGGCCCGCCTGGAGAAGGGTGGGGATCTGGAAGCAGTCGAGGTCGGTCTGACACGGCTGCGGCAGGCAGAACAGCACCCAGCTGCAGGGGAACTCGTCCTGGAATGCGAGCTGGAAGGCGCATTCGGCGTGCGACACGATGTAGCGCGGCTTCCACGAGCACCGGGGGTTGATCGGGACCTCGTGCTCGGCCTCGATGTCCGGGTCGAAGCCCGGATGCTCGTCCGTGTCGTGCTGCTCGTCAGCGTCCGCGTCGGGGAAGACCTCGGCGTCCGGCTCCTCGCCCAGGCATACGCCGTTATCGTCGATGAAACCGTTGCAGTCGTTGTCCCTGCCGTCGCAGACCTCGGGTGAGCCGTGCACCACGGGGGCGTCGCAGATCAAGCCTCGGCCGTCGGCCGCGCAGACATATGCTCCTTCGCGCCGGCACTCACCAAGGCCACGGGTGCAGAGCGAGCCCTTCCGCGGGAAACCGTTGTCCAGGGTGCCGTCGCAGTCGTTGTCCTTGCCGTCGCATCGCTCCGGAGTCGGCGTTTGCTCGCCGTGGCAGGTCGTCCCCCAGGCGCCGCTCTCGCAGATCTGGTGTCCCCGGCGACACTCGCCGTAGCAGCCGCCGGGAGCTGCGCAGCTCTCGGGCGGTCCGCTGTAGCAACCGCGCTTGATGTCGCCAGAGCTGCAGGAACAGCCCTCGTCGATGGCGCCGCTGCAGTTGTTGTCGATCTCGTCACCGCAGACCTCGGGCTGGCCGGGGTTGACCAGACGCTGGCGGTCGTCGCAGTCCGGGGGCTCGCAGCCCGGGCCGACGAAGTACCCGTCGCCGTCGATGTCCACGCAGACCGGATCCGTGTCCGTGTCAGAGTCCGCGTCGGTGTCCGCGTCGGTGTCGATATCCGCGTCCGCCTCGGAGCCGCGCGGATGCTTCTTGGCGCCGCGGCATCCCGGCGACAGCGCCAGCAGCGCGCATATCAGCAGTATCCATGCTTGCCGGGCGAGCATCGCGCCCCCACCATCACCACGGGATAACAGGATACCGCCTCCACGCCCGAAATCAAACGCGGCCGCTCGCATCCGGCACCTGCGGGCCCCGGGTTGACTCCTACAGTGTGTACGACGGCCGGATCAGGACGGACCATTGCGAATTGATCCAGTAGCAGGTTTACGTTACTGAGCAGCAGGGAGAGGAGGGCGTGGTGAAATGCGCGGCAAGATCCGTCTGACCTTGCTGGCGCTGATAGTGGCCGGCTGTGGGAATGACGATGGCTCGGTCTGCCGCTCCGATCTCGACTGCCCGGACTGCCATCGCTGCGCCAACGGGAAGTGCATACCGCTATACGGTGTGCCCGGCTGCGAGGATGGCCCGCCGCTGCGGGTCACCGAGCTGTGGGTCTTCAGCGGCAAGCCGTACGAGCGGGACACGCTCGCCGCGGGCAAGCCCCAGTACATCGACCGCACCTTCATCATCGAATCGGTGCCGGCGCAGTACCAGGGCCTGACCTATCTCAAGACCGCCAACGACGACAAGTTCCATACCGACAGCCCCTTTCTCACCTTCGCGGTGAACCAGCTCGTGACCGTGTACGTGGCGCACGACGAGCGGATTACCCCGAAGCCCGCCTGGATCGAAGACTGGACCGACACGGGCGAGGCACTGCAGGCGGAGCTGGGCGGTGGTTTCGAGATCTACGGCATGGACTTCCCGTCCGGCTCGATCTCGCTCGGCGCCAACGAGGCCTTGGGTCCGGGGAGCAGCATGTACACGGTGATCGTGGAGCCGCGGGGAATCGATCCCGACGCCGCCGTGCAGGATCGCGGCGGCGGCTGCTCGGCCACCGGCTCGCGGGGCGCCGGTGGATTGCTGCTGCTGTGGCTGGTGTTGGTCGTGGCCTGGATCCGGGACCGGCACATCACGGATTGACGATGTTGTGCTCGAGCACCTTGCTCAGCACGGCCTCGAACACCGGCCTGTCGCTCGCCATCTCGATGTGTCCCACCCCGCTGAACATGACGTTGATCGGATCGCTGCAGTCATTGCGGGACCTCTGGTTCAGGCAGCAGCTCGTCGCCGGAGAGACGATCAGGTCGCTGCTCGTCCAGAGCGAGTGGTAGTAGATTCCGCCGCCATCCTCGACCCCGAAGGGAGTCTCGTCCACGTCGTCGAGGTCCGGATCGCCGTTGAGTATCCACTGCAATTCGTTGTGGCTCTCAGCCTGACTGGCATAGGCCGGGCACAGCTCCTCTGCCGCCTCGCCGAGCCAGGTGGTGAGGCACGCCAGGTTGTTTCCATGATGGACGCCTGCGAGGGTCACGAAATCGCGCACCTTGTCATGCCCGCCGTGAAGCTTGACCCACAGTCGCGCGGCCAGGCCACCCGCGCTGTGGGCGACGATGTCGACCTTGCTGCAGCCGGTTCGCGTGATCACCTGATCCACGAAGCCGGGAAGCTCGTCGCGGCCGTTGATCACGTTGCTCTGAATGGGATTGCTGAACCGGATCGCGGCCAGGTACTCGTCCGGATAACCCTGCTCCTCGAACCACCCGATCATCGTGTTCCATTCGCCAGGGCCCATCGCGTACCCATGCACGAACACGATGGGATCCTCGTTGAAACTTCCGGCATCGCTCGAGTCGCTTGCATCGCGAACGACTTCGCCGTCTTCGGCGCCGAGCTCCTCGTGCGCGGGCCCGTCGCCCGCGTCGGCCGGATCGGGTTCCGCTCCGGCGTCACCGTCTCCGGCGTCACCGTCTTCGGCGTCACCGTCTCCGGCGTCACCATCCATGTCCGGATCCACCTCACCATCGGCAGCACCGTCTGCATCCTTGCCGCCGCTGTCGGCACTGTCGGCGCTGTCGGCGTCCAGGTCCTGCTCCCCGTCCCCATCGGCTGCCAGGTCCGCATCCTCTCCACCGGGCTCGCCGTCGCTGGCTGACGAATCGGCGTCGGACCGGTCGTCTTCGGCCCGGTCATCTCCGCCCGGTGGATTCGTGCTCTCGGCGTCACTGCAGGACCAGACGCACACCGGCAGGATGACCAGCAGAACCGTCAGCGCCTTTTCCCTCATCGTGAGTAATGAGTAGCACAGGACCTCGGATGCGGGCAACGCGGCCTGTCGGGTGGGATCATGGAGATCAACGTGTACCGCACCTGGTGGCAGAAGGCCAAGAGCTGGTTCTGCACCTCGCACGGCCCATTTCTCGACCTGATGCTGATGTACCAGATCAACTTCCTGCGCCACCTGGGGCTGCAGATCGGGTATCAGGCCTCGATCGTGTTCCTCGAGGCCGAGGACAACGGCTATCCATCGGACAACTGGATGCCGCCGCACATGCACCAGGTCTTCATCGGTCTGGCGATCTAGAGCCGCGGCCAGCAGTATTGTCTGCATCCCGCCTGTGTCTGCACGGCTCGGAATGGCTGTCGGCACCCTGGTTGACGCTGGCCGCGGTCAGGGTCTATTGTCCTGATGGAGCATGTCGGACGAGCCTGGAAAGCTGATAAACGCCGCGTTTCCGCGGACAAGGCCCGACGGGCCGTACGACGATCCGCAGATCCTCGAACGCCTCAAACAGAAGGACCGGGCAACCCAGGAGCAGCTGTACCGGGCCGAGAAGAGCCGGATCACGGCCATCGCGATCTCGATCCTGCGCTCCCCGGACCACGCCGAGTCCCTGGTCTCGGACCTGTTCATGGATTTCTTCTTCACGTACGTCGACCGGATCCGCGAGGCCCGGGCCATTCCCGCGTACCTGCGGATCATGTGCCAGCGGCGGGCACGGCGGCAGCGCGCCCGGATGTACCGCCAGGTGGAACTGGAGCCGGACAAAGTGAACTACGACCCCACGGATGACACCGACGAGCAGGTGGAGCGCAGGCTCTACGCACAGTGGCTCGAGAGCTGTGTGGGACAGCTCAATCCCCAGACCCGGGAGGTGCTCAAGCTGCACTTCGGGCACGAGATGAGCTACTCCGAGGTCGGCGAGCACCAGGGCAAGAGCAAGCAGGCCGTGGGCAAGGCCGTGCTGAAGAGCCTGGATCTGCTCCGGGATTGCCTGGAGCGCAAGCGGGCCGCGGCCGGGGGTAGGCGGTGAGGACGAGATGAGCCACGAGGCCATCGAGCAGGAGCTGCGCCGGCTGATGTCGCCGGAGTTCGCGGACGGCGGAGCCTGCGCCTGGGACCTGTACCGGTACGCGGCCGGCGAGGCCACGGCCGGGGAGGCGGCCGAGTTCGAAGCCCATCTCGCGACCTGCGAGGAGTGCCAGGTAGACCTGGCCGCTTTCCGGGCGGAGCGAGAAGAGCCCCCGCGCACGCGAGCAGCGGCATGGCGCTGGGCCGCCGGCGGCCTGGCTGCGGCCGCCGTCCTCGCGCTCGGGTTGTTCATCGGCCTGCCCGGCGAAGTCGACCGGCCGGGTCGCACCGTGAATCTGCGGCCCAAGGGGCCGTCCGCTAGCGGCGAGGGCCCGGCAACCGGATTCCGCGTCAAGGGGCCGGTCCGGCTGCAGGTGGCGGTACAGCGCGGCAGCAAGCGATTCGTGGCCTCGGCCGGACAGACCTTCGAGACCGGCGACGTGCTGGGCTTCTTCTACACCGCCCTGGACGAGACCTGGCCCGTGATCCTGTTCTGCGACACAGAGGGCAACATCACGCAGGTCTTTCCCCCTCCGGGAGCGGCCGTGTCGGTCCCGGCGGGCGTGGAGCGCCCCCTGCCGGTCTCGGCCGTGGTCGAGGAGGGCCGGACCTGCGAGTGGATCGTGGGCTTCTTCTCAAGCCGCCAGCCCTCGATGGACACGCTTCAGAGCGCATTGCGCGAGGCGGTCCGCGGGCGCAGCCCGGACTGTGCGCTGTTGCCGATGGACCTCGAAGATGTCACTATGGATGTCACGCTGCTGCGCAGGGAGAGCGAAGAACGGTGAGGCTGCTCGTCGCCACCATCGCGGCCCTGGCCGGCCTGACGGCGGGCCTGCCCGCGTACAGCGGCGCTCCGGTGCGCTACGCGCTGATCATCGGCAACGACCACGGGCAGGCGCCGCCGGGCGTTCAGCTGCCCGACCTGCTCCATGCCGAGACCGAGGCGCAACGGATTCGGGAACGGCTCGTCAGCCTGGGCAACTTCGGGCCCTCGGATGAGCGCGTGGTACTGGCGCTGGGCAAGACGCGGGAGCAGATCCTCGTGGCGGCCAGGGCCCTGGTACAGCAGCACAGGCGGGACCGCGATGATCTCGGTGAGGTCCCGACCCTGTTCGCCTTCTTCTTCACCGGACACGGGCTGGACGGCAAGCTGCTCACAGCAAGCGATCCGCTCACCGGCACGGACCTGGCCACGATCTTCGAGGAGATGAGCGCCACCTTCACCGTGGGCGTGTTCGACGCCTGCTTCAGCGGCAGCCTCGACCTCTCTGCGATCCGCGGCAAGGGCCTGCGCGTGCTCCAGGGATTCAACGTGTTCGAGCAGCTGCCCCGGGAGGTGCTGAACTCGCAGGGCACGGTGTGGTTCACCTCCAGCCAGCCGGAGGAGGTGAGCTACGAGGACGACCGGCTGGGCGGCGTGTTCACCCATTTCTTCCTCGAGGGCATGGAGCGTGCCGGGGCCGAGGGCTTCGGCGTGACGCTCGAGGCGATCTGGGAGTACGCGCGCAGCCGGACCCAGCAGTACACCAGCCGGGTCGGCCGGCCGCAGACACCGCAGAAGATGATCCGCAACCTGACCAGCACCGGCCCGCTGTACTTCAGCTTTCCGTCGCCCCGGAGCGCGTACCTCGTGTTCGAGCCGGGCGTGTCCGGCCGCTTCCTGGTGCGCTACGACAGCGGGCAGCTCACCGAGCTGATCGAGAAGCAGGCCGGCAAGATGCTGCGCGTCCCGGTGTACCCGGCCGAGCTGGTGCTGGAGCGGCTCGACGGGTCCCAGCCGGAGCGGCAGCACGTGGCGCTGGCCGCGGGCGATACCGTGTGGGTGCGGGAGAAGGGCGGCTGGCAGCCCACCAGCTCGCTGGGCTCCGGTGAACTGGCTCTGCGCGCCAAGGGCGAGCGGCTGGAAGGTCTGGTGCTGACGCGCAGCCGGCCGCGCTGGTCCGGGCTGCTCGATCTGGGGTACGGCGCGGCCTTCGGGCCCGGGTACAGCGCGGTGGCGATACACAACGTCACGGCCGGCCTGCGCCTGGATCGCGACTGGCTATGGGGCCAGGTGGCCTTCTCGTACGGGCATCGCAGCGAGGAGTTCGACGCCTGGGGCTATGATCTGGACCGCGCCGATCTGGCGCTGCGGATCGGGCCGGCCCTGGACCTGTGGATCCTGCGGCTGGGCCTCGCCGCCGACGTGCGGATCCTGCTGCGCGACGTTGGCTTCCACGACGGCACGGATCGCCTGCGCGCGGGCCTGGGCCTGGGCGCCGCGGCCAGCGTGCTGGCGTCGCTGGTCGACGACCCGCTGGGGCTGTACGCCGTGCTCCAGGGCGGCGTGCGCGCCGAGTACTGCACCCCGGTTGCGCCGCCGGGAGCGGATGCCGCGTGGGAGGCGGTCCCCTGGTTCGGCGTGGGGTTGGTGGTCGAGGTGTTCTGAAAAAAGGGTGGGGACTACGCGGCTGGCACCTGTGCCGCACCTGTGCCGGGTCCGTCCGGCTCAGCCCTTGCTCTTCGCGAAATCCTTCATGAAGCCAACAACGTCCGTGATCGAGTCGAGTGTGTTGGCGTTGTAGGTCGAGACTCGAATGCCGCCGACCGAGCGGTGGCCCTTGAGCCCGACGAAGCCGGCGTCGGCGCTCTCCTCGATGAACCGCTGCTCCAGGTCTTCGCTCGGCAACCGGAACACGACGTTCATCTTGGAGCGGCTTTCCAGCTCGATGGGGCTCTTGAAGAAATCGCGGCCCTCGTCTATTGCGCCATAGATCAGCTCGGCCTTCTTCTCGTTCTCTCGCTCCATCGCCTCGAGGCCGCCAAAGCCCTTGAGCCACTCGAGGCCCTTGTTGACCATGTAGATCGCGAAGCACGGCGGCGTGTTGAAGAGCGAGTTCTTGTCGATGTGCGTGCGGTAGCTCAGCAGTGTCGGGATGTCCTGGCTCATCTTCTCGAGCATGTCCTCGCGGACCACGACGACCGTGACGCCCGCAGGCCCGAGGTTCTTCTGCGCCCCGGCATAGATGATGCCGAAGGGCGCCGCGTCGAACCGCCGGGAGAGAATATCGCTCGACATGTCCGCGACGAGAGGCACGCCGCCGGTATCGGGGAAGCGGCTCCACTGGGTGCCGGATATCGTGTTGTTGGAAGTGATGTGGCAATAGGCCGCATCGGAGTCGAGGTCGAGCTCGTCCTGTTTCGGGATTCTGGAGAAAACCCCATCCTGCTCGGTGGTGGCCGCGATGCGGCTCGCGGCGACGATCTTCGCTTCCTTGAGCGCCTTCTTGGACCAGCTTCCGGTGAGGATGTAGTCGGCGCTCTTGCCCTCGGCGAGGAGGTTCATCGGCACCATCGCGAACTGCAGGCTTGCTCCGCCCTGGAGCAGCAGGACCTTGAATTCGTCGCCGAGGCCGAGGAGCTCCTTGAACAGGGCGATGGTCTCGTTGTGCAGGGCGTCGTACTGCTTGGAACGGTGAGATATCTCCATCACGCTCATGCCGGAACCGCGGAAATCGAGAAGCTCCGCCTTTGCCGCCTCGAGCGCCTCCACGCGCAGTGCCGCCGGACCCGCATAGTAGTTATGTACCCTGGCCATCGTTTCTCCTTTCGTCTTCGCTTGCCACGCTCTTCTTAACTATGGCGTGGTGCTTGCGCAACTGCCGGAAGTTAGTCACTACCTGTTTTCCAGGAATTCCTTGATCTTGTCCTCGATCACGTCGCCGATGCGAAACAGGTTTTCCTTGCTCGACGCCCCGATATGCGGGGTCATCACCACGTTCGGTGCAGACAGTATCGGCGAGCTGTCATCCGGCGGATCGGAGTACCAGACATCGACTGCGTAGCCGCGCAGCTTGCCGCTGTCGAGCGCCGCGGCGACGTCCTGCTCGACGACGCATTTCCCGCGCCCGGTATTCACCAGCACCGCCCCGTCCTTGGCCTGGGCGAGGGTGTCCTTGTTGATGATGAACTTCGTCTCGTCCGTGAGCGGCGTGTGCAGAGAGATGTAGTCGGACTCTTCGAGCACTTCTGCGAGCGAGGACCGGACCTCCGCGTGCTCCGAGGGCTTTCCGCTCTTGCGGTAGGCGAGGACCTTCATCCCGAAGGCCTTCGCGCGCTTTGCGACTTCCGTGCCGATGTTCCCGATACCCACCAGGCCAAGGGTCTTGCCGTACAGCTCCGTGCGCTTGAGCTCCTTCTTGATCCACTGGCCTTCTCGCAGGCTGGCGCAGCCGGCGACGATGTGGTTGGGCACGGCGAGCATGAGCGCGAACGCCAGCTCGGCGACCGCGATGGCGGAGGCGCTGGCCGTGTTGTGGACGATGATTCCCTTTTCCCCGGCGTATTCGAGGTCGATGTTATCCAGCCCCACTCCTCCCCGGATGATCATCTTGAGGTTGGGGGCGCTGTCAATGTACTCCTTCGTGCACTTGGTCTTGCTGCGAACGAGCACGATCTCGGCGTCCTTCAGGCGTCCCTTGTCTTCCGTTGTCTCGCCGAACGGTGCCAGCTTCTCCGGCAGATTCGGTGCGAACGCATCCGAGATGAGAATCAACATCTCACACCTCCTGTGGTAGAACCAGCGTGAACTTCTCTCGATAGCCCTCGGTTGTCATTCCTGCCTAGTCATCGAGCCTCTTGACGATGATGCCGCTTCTCAGCTTCGGCTCGAACCACGTGCTCTTGGGCGGCATGACCTTTCCGGCATCGGCGATATCCATCAGCTCCTCGATTCCCGTGGGATGGAAGGCGAACGCCGCGACCGCATCCAGCCCGCAGCGGCGCTCGAGCTCGTCGAGGCCGCGGATCCCGCCCACGAAGTCGATCCGTGGGTCGGTGCGCGGATCCTCGATGCCGAGCAAGGGACCGAGCAGGTTCTCCTGCAGAATCGAGACATCCAGGTTCGCCACCGGGTCGCCAGCAGAGAAGGCTTCCGGCTTCGCGCCGAGCCGGTACCATCGTCCGCCGAGGTACATGCCGAAGCTGCCCTTTTTCACGGGCTTTGGGCTGTCCGTGGCCACGACATCGAAGCGGGTGCCAACCTGCCCGAGGAAATCGTCCTCGGTGAGGGCGCCGAGGTCCTTGACGACTCGGTTGTAGTCGAGAATCTGCAGCTGGTCGTGCGGGAAGAGCACGGCGAGAAAGAAGTTGTACTGCTCCTCGCCGGTGTGGCCGGGATTCGCTTCCTTGCGGATCTCGCGCACGCGGCTGGCGGCCGCGCTGCGGTGGTGTCCGTCGGCCACGTACAGTGCGGGTACGGCCGCGAAGACCCGTATCAAGGCGCCGATGGTGTCCTCGTCCCGCACCGCCCACAGGGTATGGCCCACGCCGTCCTCGGCGACGAAGTCGTGCTCGGGCTCGCCCGCGCGGACAGTCTCGACGACCGAATCGACCGCCGGATCGGCACGGTACGTGAGGAACACCGGCCCGGCGTTGGCTCCGAGGATCTCGGTATGGCGGGCGCGGTCCGTCTCCTTGTCCTTGCGGGTATGCTCGTGCTTCTTGATCAGCCCGGACTGGTACTCGTCGACGCTCGCCCCGACGACAAGTCCGGCCTGGAGATGAGCGCCCATGCGCTGCTGGTACACGTAGAAGCAGGGAGCTTGGTCCCGGACGAGGAAGCCGTCGTCGATCAATCTGCGCAGGTTGCGGGCGCCCATGCGGTAGACCTCGTCGGAGTGCACATCGACCGAGGGATCGAGGTCTATCTCGGCCTTGACAACGTGGAGGAACGAGAGCGGGTTGCCGGCCGCCGCCTCGCGGGCCTCGTCGGAAGAAAGAACATCGTAGGGGGGGCTTGCGACTTTCTCGACCACGTCCGCCCGTGGCCGATAGCCGCGAAACGGTCTAATCAGCGCCATCGTTTCACGTCCTTCCGCATCCTCGGGGCCGTCTCGAACGCATGGCTAGCACGGAAGACCTTGCCGGACAAGAACCCGTGCCGAACAGCTGCGGCCGTGGGTTTGTGCGCCGAAGCCGCGCCCGCCGCCGCCGAGGTGGGGGCGCCGCCCCCGGCCGTTGCAGGAGTCGAGCCGCTCGGGCAATAATCTCTGCGTCATCGCCCGCTTACGCGAAATCCCTACTCTCGCAGTTGACGATCGAGGGCGAGGGGGTCATGATCTTGGACTGATCGGTGCCAGTCCAGTGAAGGAGAGCCGCCATGTCGAGGTATGCACGCATGCTTTCGATCCTCATCGCTCTGCCAGTGGCGCTCGTCGCATCCGCTGCGGGAGCGGTGTTCCCCGGCGCGAGCTGGGAGACGCGCAGCCCGGACCTGGTCGGGCTGGACCCGGCGATCATCGACCAGTTCGCCAGTGCGCTCGGCGGCGACGGCGTGGTCGTCAAGGACGGGTACCTGGTCAAGACCTGGGGCAACCCTGCCGGCCGCTCGGACTGGGCCTCGGCGATGAAGCCGGTGATGAGCACGATGCTGTTCTTCGCCATCGAGGAGGGCCGGATCGACTCGGTAGACGCGCTGGTGCGGCCGGTGGTGCAGTCGCACCTGGGCGGTGACCTGATCGCCAGGGACCAGAGCATGTTGTGGCGCCACCTGGCCGACATGACCAGCGGGTACGCCCGGGGCGAGGCGCCAGGCCAGCGCTGGGCGTACAACGACTATGCGATCCAGCTGTACAGCGTGCTGCTCTTCGACGGGGTGTTCGGCGCCAATCCGAACCAGGTGGCGACCGCTCGGCTGGCCGCACTGCAGATCGAGGACGGCGGCCTGTTCGGCACTCGCGGCGGCCGCGGGCTCAATGCCTCGCCGCGCGACTTCGCGCGCATCGGCTGGCTGTGGCTCAACAAGGGCAACTGGGATGGAAATCAGCTGCTTCCGGCGAGCTACTTCGATGACTACATGAAGCCCGACGTGCCGCTGGGAACCCCCCGCACCTCGTCCGGGGGCAGCGACTACCTGGGCGTGGGCACGCTGGGCGGCGGCTCGGATCAGACCGAGCACGGGCCAGGGATCTACGGCTTCAACTGGTGGTTCAACGCGACCGCGCCCAATGGCCAGCTCACCTGGCCCGGTGCTCCGGCCGACACCTTCCAGGCCAACGGCCACTGGAACCGCGAGGTGATCACCGTGATCCCCAGCCTGAACATCGTGGCAGCCTGCCGCGGGAACTGGGGGGATTTCAGCCCGGGGAGTGCGAGCGCCTCGATGAACCAGCGCCTGGCCCTGCTGGCTTCAGCGGTTACCGAGCGGCCGCCAACCGCTCACGATCAGCAATACCACTGCGAGCCGGACGGGTCCGTGGAGATCACGCTCGACTACTCGGATCCGGACGGGCCCGGGCCGTACGACTTCACCGTGCTCTCCGGACCGGACAGCGGACAGCTCGGTGGCGGCACGGACGAGGATCGCACGTACACGCCGGATGCCGGCTTCACCGGCGTGGACAGCTTCAACTGGAAGGTCACGGACGGGGAGGGCACGGACAGCAACACCGCGACCTGCACGATCCGGGTGACCGAGGAGCTGGTGCTCGGCGACCCCTGGGTGGCCAGCGGCAAGGGGTACGCCTGGGACAAGCTCGCCGTGGGCAAGACCCAGTACATCGACCGGGCCTACACCTTCAGCTCGGTGCCGGGCGCGTACGCCGGGCTGGACTACCTGCGCACGGCCAACGACGACAAGACCGCGGCCAGCCATCCGCTGATCACCTTTGACGTGAGCCAGAACGTGACCGTGTACGTGGCCTTCGACGATCGGATCGCGCCAAGACCCGGCTGGCTCGGCGGGTGGAGCGACTCGGGCGATGACCTGGCCGCGGGTGACGCGGATTTCAGCCTGCTGGCCCAGGACTTCGCCGCCGGTGAGGTGGCGCTGGGGCCCAATTCCTGCCCGGGCGGGGCGTGCAGCATGTACAGCGTGGTGGTGGAGCCGCGGGGCGGGGACGCGGATACCGACGCGGACACGGATGCCGACACGGACACGGACACGGACTCTGACACGGACTCTGACACGGACACGGACTCTGACACGGACTCTGACACGGACACGGACTCTGACACGGACACGGACTCTGACGCGGACACGGACTCTGACGCGGACACGGACTCTGACGCGGACACGGACTCTGACGCGGACACGGACTCTGACGCGGACACGGACTCTGACGCGGACACGGACTC
>Ga0272442_10000817_pt1 | contig 48908 bp, 34 predicted proteins | sample SSMForm2O_FD_200262 | JGI IMG/M metagenome (GOLD analysis project Ga0272442, IMG submission 200262) | Marine sediment archaeal communities from Little Sippewissett salt marsh, Falmouth, MA, United States - SSM-Form-2O | ecosystem: Environmental > Aquatic > Marine > Wetlands > Sediment ... | reverse complement strand
TCTTGGCTGTGGCTTTGTCTTGCAAGGCGCCCGGCTGACGGCCCTTGTCCAGCATCTCCTCTAAGGTGATCTTGCCCGTGTCGTAGAGCTTCCAGAGGTGTTCGTCGAGAAGCTGCATGCCCAGCTTTTTTCCGGTTTGGATGCTGGAGTCGATTCGATAGGTTTTATTCTCGCGGATGAGGTTCGCGATAGCCGGGGTGACGACCATAAACTCATAGGCGGCGATCCGGCCTTTGCCGGCGGCCAACGGGCAAAGCGCCTGACTGAGCACCGCAATGAGATTGCTGCTCAACTGAATGCGAATCTGCTCCTGCTGGGTCACGGGAAAGACGTCGATCAATCGTGTAATCGTACCGGCGGCGCTGGTCGTATGGACCGTGCTGAAGACGAGGTGGCCCGTCTCGGCGGCCCGGACGGCCGCTTCGATCGTCTCGAGGTCACGCAATTCGCCGACGAGGATCACGTCGGGGTCCTGCCGCAAGACGCGCCGCAAGGCCTCAGAAAAGCTCGATACATCGACGCCGACCGATCGTTGATTAATAATCGACTTTTTGTGGTTGTGGTAGTATTCGATGGGTTCTTCAATCGTGATGATATGACGATCGAGTTTTTCGTTAATGTAGTTAATCATGGTCGCCAGCGTGGTTGTTTTGCCGCTTCCGGTCGGTCCGGTGACCAGGAACATGCCTCTGGGCCTGCGGCATAGCGCCTGGCAGATCTTCGGCAAACCGATTTCCTCGAAGGTGAGTATCTTCGACGGGATCAGACGCAAAACCAGCGCAAGATTGCCCTTTTGTCGAAAAACAGATACACGAAATCGGCCTTGGTCGCCAAAGGCAAAACCGAAGTCGGTTCCTCCCTCTTCCGAGAGCTCCTGCTGGTTCTTTTCCGGCGTGATGGAGCGCATCAAAGCCGCCGTATCATCGGGTTCGAGCACCTTGGTTTCCAGCGATCTGAGATGGCCGTCGATTCTCAAGACAGGCGGCCGACCCGTGGTAAGGTGAATATCCGATCCCCCTTGTGTCACACAGGCCTGCAATAATCGATCCATGTTGACTGTTGATGCCATGTAATGATCCTCTTTTAACTGACTATTTGCAATGGACGATTGTCAGATGGCTGCGAATAGGATTGCCGTTCGCATACAAATCGTCATTTTTCAATATTCACTTTTTTAGTCCACCGACGAACCTTCTGTTTGTGTGATTCTCACGACCTCAGCAGGTGTCGTTGTTCCTTTGAACACTTTTCGTATACCATCCACCATCAATGTTTTCATTCCGCCGGCCTTGGCCGCCTTTCGCAATTCCGTCGTCGGAGCTTTTGTAAAGGCCAGCTCCCTGATCTCATTGTTCATCTCGAACATCTCGAAGATTGCGATTCGGCCTTTATACCCTGTGTTTTGGCACTGGCTGCATCCGGCCCCGATATAAACGGGCTCTTTCTTGAGATTATCCGGATTGATACCCAGTGCCTGTAAATGTTCCAGATTCGGATTGTCATCCACCTTTTTGCATTTTTTGCAGATGACGCGAACGAGTCGCTGGGCCATAATCGCCTGGATCGAGCTGGCGACGAGGAACGGCTTGACGCCCATATCGATTAGACGCGTGATCGCGCTGGGAGCGTCATTGGTGTGCAGCGTGCTAAAGACCAGGTGCCCCGTCAGGGCCGCCTGAATGGCGATGTCCGCCACGACGCCGTCTCGAATTTCACCGACGAGAATGATGTTCGGTGCTTGCCGGAGCATTGCTCGGAGAATCTTATCGAACGACAGGCCGATTTCATCTCTAATCTGACACTGATTCATCCCGGCGAAGTTATACTCCACGGGGTCCTCGGCGGTAATGATCTTCTTGTCCGGCTTATTCAATTCCTGCAGCGCCGCATACAACGTTGTGGTTTTGCCGGAACCGGTCGGGCCCGTCACCAAAAAAATGCCGTTCGGCCTCTTGATAATCTGCTGGAACTGCTCGTAGTTGTCCTGCTCGAATCCCAACGACTCGATACCGATGTTGACCGCGTCCGGGCGCAAAATTCGGAGCACGACGCTGGGGCCATGCGTCCCCGGCAGAGACGACACTCGGAAGTCGATATCCTGGCCCGCGATCTCGCGTTTGATACGGCCGTCCTGCGGGAGTCTTTTCTCGGCGATATCCATGCCGGAGAGAATCTTGAAACGGGTGAGCAGCGAGGCTTGCATCCCCTTGGGAATGCTGTCTCGTTCCATACACACGCCGTCGATACGATATCGCAGCCGGACCCTTTCGGCCATCGGCTCGATGTGAATATCGCTGGCCCGCATATGATAGGCGTTGTCGATAATCAGGTTCACCAGTCGAATGATCGGGGCGTCGTCGTCGGCGCCGGCGGCTTGTGCCCGAAGCGTTTCGGCCTGGAGTTCATGGCCCACTTCGGCCAGCTCGGCGGCCGTCGCGTCGATACTGTGCCTGAGCCGGTCATCTTCTTCCTTCCGCGTTTGGTCGAACGAATCTTCGAGATAGTTGCGGATTTTCGTCAGGCTGGCAAGATAACATTGCGGATCGGTATTCAGACGAAATCGAATTGCATCCATCATCTCGAGGTCGGTCGGATCGCTGATAATGAGCTTCAGCCGGCCGTTGTTCATCTCCATCGGAATGATGTTATGTTTTTTAACGAGTTCTTCCGGAACGAGCGACGCGGCGTCCGGGGAGACGGAAGCCGTGTCCAGATCGATGTACTCCAAACCGAATTGCTTGGCGATGCATTGCGCTAATGCATCTTCGCCGATCAGACCTTTTTCGACGAGAATCTCGCCGAGACGCTTATGGTTCGTCTTGGACGCCTTAATTGCCTTAATCAGGTCTTGTTTTTTAACAAGCCCGGCTTTATATATGATCTCACCTAAGTGCTTGCGCTGTTTTGCCATAGTCTCCTCAAAGATCCTGATGACCCCAATATCCTCTTATTATACCATCTGGGCCGGGATGAGTCAAATATTCAATTTCAGCCGGAGCATGTTTAATGCAGTTTGTGCTGCTCGCCGTCGTATGGCTTGTCTGTCATGCGAGAAATTATAACGCATGGTCTGATTTTCGATCTCGGAATCCACACTAATATATACCAACCCGACGGGCTTTTGTTCAGTTCCGCCGGTGGGTCCGGCTATACCGGTTATGCTTATGGCAAAGTCTGTACGGGCTTTTTTCCTGGCTCCGCGGGCCATGGATTCGGCGACTTGTTCGCTGACGGCGCCATACGCGGCAATCAAGTCCTTGGATACGCCAAGCTCGCTGACCTTTGCCTCGTTGCTGTAAGTAATCCAGCCGGAGCGAAAATATCGCGTCGCGCCGGGAGGGTCCGTCAGCATCTTTGCCAGCAAGCCCCCCGTGCAGGATTCGGCGACGGCGATGGTTTCATTTTTTCGAGCCAATGCCTCGCCCACGACCAGGGCCAGGCTCTGCTCGCCCGTGCCGAAAATCAACTCACCAAGGGTGTTTCGGAGCGTTGTCTCGTCCTTTTGGGCCATTTGACGGGCCGTCGTCTCTTGTTCGGCCGTCGCTATGATGTGCAGCGTGATAACGCCGGACGAAACGGTGCAGTTGATGAGCGGATTTCTGCCTCGTTGCATCATCGCGCCGAGTTTCTGGGCGATGGTCGATTCGCCTTCCCCATAGCATTTGAGCTTTTTCACGACGACAGCCTGTCCGTCTGTAAACGGTTGCAGTTCCGGAAGAACCGATTCGGCGAACATCCGCTTCATCTCCGACGGCACACCCGGCAGGGCGAAAAACATTTTGCCGTGAGATTTCGCCAGAATCCCCGGCGCCGTACCAATACTCGCCAAGTCCTTCGCCCCGGCCGGAATACAGGCCTGGATCGTGTTCTTTTCAGGCATTTTCCGGTTTCGATTGAGGAAAAAACTTTCTATTTCTTCTAAAAGTTCATCCCGCATTTCCAATTCGACACCGAGAAATTGTGCTAATCCCTGGCGTGTTACATCATCGTCCGTCGGTCCTAAACCACCGGTTGCGATGACGATGTCAGCCTCACTGCTCGCTAAATCGAATGCTTGGGCGATCGCGCCAATCTCGTCGGCGATAACATGAGCGCTGACGACGGGAATGCCGGCTGAAAGCAGTTCGACGCTCAAATGCGCGGCATTAGAGTTGATTGTCTGCCCGCTAAGAAGCTCATTACCGATACTAAGGAGGCTTACTTTTTTCATAAGGCGGGATTGTAATCTCGCCCATAAATTATAACAAGTTGAAAAATTCTTTCTGCTTCTGCAAAATCTATTGTTGCACACTCTACCTGGCAAATACCTTAAATTCTTCGAACTAGGCAGATATTGCTATTTCGCACGATTTGAATATGCAATCCCCATGCTATCCTGATCCAGGATTCTCCGGCTGATACTCAAAGGCGCCCATGTCCACAATTCCACCTGCACCATTTGGCGTCGCAGGATCGTCCACAAATCGAGGATTTCCAAGCACGTCATATGGCAACGGTTCGTATATATCAACATCATTATCCAAATTGTATGTATCGGGTGGGACCAGCGCATCATTTCCCGCGTCAATGCAGGCAGATCCAGGCATCAATCCTCCGGACTCATAGGTCTTCGGGTCGCTTGATATATTCCATAGACCATAAACTAAGTATTCATCAGGCACGCAACTGAAATCAATTGCGATAGGGAACTGCCTAAGAACAATCGCAGGTCCGTCATCATCCCATACAATCGAGTTGGCAATGGTGAGCGTAGGACCATCAGACCATAGGCCGTGCGATTGAGATTCTGAAATTCTGGTCGAGGAATTTCCGATGATGGTGCAGTTGATAATCTCGGTATCACTATTGCGGATGGCCAGGCCACCGCCCTGGTAGGCGCTGTTTGAACCTAAAAGTGCACAGTTGACCAGGCTTATGGAGCAATCGTCCGTGCAAATACCACCACCATTTTTTCTTGCTGTATTTTGAAGAAACTGACAACTTACGAAGTCATATTCACCTCCATCTACATAAGCCCCACCACCATCCACAGTGACTTCGTTGGATTCGAACCAACAACTTATCACAGCATTATGGCCTTTTTCTATCATTATCCCCCCGCCCGTTTGAGCTTTATTATTGATAAATCTACAATCACACAAAATAGCTTCACCCTCGCCCCGTAAAATCGCTGCTCCTCCATTAAGGCGGGAAGAGTTATCTATGAACCGACACCGTGTTACTTTTATTTCACCCGTTTGGTTGGCGCTGCAAATACCTGCACCTTCTCCGGCAGAATTGTGATAAAAAGTACAGTCTGTTATCTCTATATTACACTTACCCCAGTTTAGCAAACCGCCCCCGGATTCCCCCTGATTGTCTTTGAACGTACACCCTGTAACCAGAACGGTCCAGTTACCTGTTAAGGTCGTGACAACACCGCTGTATAAACCTCCGCTTTGAATCGCGTAATTGTCGACGAACGTGCAATTCTCCACTATGGGACTGCTCCGCCAGTTGTGCATACCCCCACCTGCGTGTCCGGCGCTGTTCAGTCTGAAGGTACAATTTCGAATTGTGGGACTGCCGTCTTCAGTGAACATGCCTCCACCATCTTCATCTGCACGTCCGGATTCGATCGTAAATCCATCCAGGATAGCCGTCAAATCCGTATTACTGCCTGTAACCACGTGGTTGCTGTTGTCGGCGCGTGAGGGTGCGTCCAGAAGTGATGCATCTCCAATGGAAACATTATCATTTCCCAACAAGTCACCGCTGAGAATGGTTTCATACATTTCGGTGTCGCGGCGGTCGGGATCAGGATGGCCAAAGCCGGCGTAGCCCCCCTTAATGGATAGGCCGCTTCGTATGCGGAATGTCGCTGTCCGGTCATGAGGGGTAACCCAAGCTCCCTGGTCAGGCGTGTAAACGCCCTGGGCAACACGAATCTCCTCGACACATCCCTCAACGGCGAGAGCATCCTGAAGGCAGTTGAACGCATCGGTCCAGCTCGATCCGTTGCCGCCGACGACATCGACATCCACGTAGAGAATCGAAGAACCCTGGCAGATTTCTCTTTTCTGAATTCTCCACTGGTAGCCACCTTGCGAGCTATCGTACCCCGCTATGTAGATATACTGATCATCCGAGGTTATGCCTTGGGGGCGGTCATGAGAATGGCTTGGATTCTCCTCTGCCGTCCAGACGACAAGACCATCTGACTTTTCCCGCACCTGAATTCTCCACCGCTCGTCGGGGAAACTCTGGCTTCCAGCGACATAGATATATCTATCACCTACTGCGATCGCCAGAGCCTCATCCTCAAAAATACTTGGATTCTCCGTCTTAGTCCAGTTAACAGAGCCATCCCATTTATTTCTTCTTTGGATTCTCCATTGAAAGTTATCGCCTGGAGTGCGGTCATACCCGGCAATATAGATGTAACCGCCGTCTAAGGCTATGGCCTTAGCGGCGCCCCAACCCACGCTGAAGTGTTCAAACTGGGTCCAATCCGCAAAACCCCAAAGTTTTCCTCTTGCCTGAATTCTCCACGCCTCCCCACCTGATCCTGCCAGGTAGATGGATTCTTCATCCACGGCTATGGAGGAACAGATACCATCTACATTCTCGGCTTGTATCCAATCATCGAAGCCGCTTACTTTATCCAATTTCAGGATTCTCCACTCGTTATAGTCCAGTGGGTCCACGGCGACATATACATACTCTTCATCGATTGCGATGGCTGTTGCTTGTTCACTGTTATCGCTTGGATCACGCGTTCTGGTCCAAAGCGTCGCGCCATTTGTTTTATCTCTTGCCTGAACCTTCCACTGGTAGTCGAGGTCAGGGCTTTGATTATAGCCTGCGACGTAGATGTTCGCATCATCGCAGGTGATGGCCAAGGCTGCGCCTGAAAAACCTGGAGGATCAGGATCTAACTGTGTCCAGAATATATTGCCACTCGTTTTGTCTCTTGCTTGGATTGCCCATACATGGTCATCTCCAATATAAGAAAATCCGGCGATATAGAGATATGTTTCATCCGAGGTGATGGCTTTGGCTTGGCCCCGACCATTACCGGGGCTGTCGGTCTTAGTCCAGAGGATTCTCTGTGCAAAGCACTGAGAGCCACCCATTGCAATAAACATAGCCATCAACAGGATTCTAAGCGACTGCAGGTTACTGGTTTGCAAGTCTTCATAGAGGGGTGGTTGAAAAAATTGCTTTTCTCGTTTCATCTCTGACCTCCTTTAGACTTTTTACTTGAATAATCTACAAAGCTGACATTTCCTATGGCAATCAGGTGCCTATGCAGACAGACTTTCCAATTTCATGGTAAGATCCAATGTGTTCTTCTTTTTAAAAAAGAATCAATTGAAAATCTCTGTCAATGCCACTACTTAATGTTGCAAGAGACATTTATTCAGGCCAGATCATATTCACGCTATCTCACAGACCCAATCCGCAAGGTCTCGTCAAAAATGCTCTTACTCAAACGCTCATTCTGAATGATGTTTAAAGGGTGGAAACAGGAATTACAAGAAAAAACTGTCTTTGATGTAGAATTTTTAACGCACTCATGCCATCGACGGGAATTTGAATGATGGTACAACAGGGAGACTCTATGAGTTCGACAGACTTCCGGCTTATGGCAGAGATCTATTCGAGTGTTCCCAACCGTATGTCGGGAATGTTTCCCCGGGGGTAGCATTGCATCTTGACAGCGGGGCTGTCGGCGGGGATGCGGAAGTCCAGGGCGGTGAAGTCGTTCATCTTTAACTCGGCTATTTCACTGCCTTGTTCAAGGTCGAGTTCCTCTCGCACCTGCTCCAAATTATTGTATCTCTTGTGCTTTTTCCAGGTAACGCCCCAGTTAAATAACTCAGCTTGGGGACCGGCGAAGTAGAGATTGTTTCTCATCGTCAGCGAGAGGTCTTCCAGGGATACCCCTCCTTGTTCCGTTTCGTTTGCCTGAGCGGGCCAGTGGCGATTGTCCGAAATGTCGAACCAGCCCCAGGTCTGTGCGTCCCGATTATACGCTATAACATTGTTGCGGATAATCTGATCGTGGTTCCAGACCGTCTCGCTCTTTCTATTGTCGATCCGGGGCGTGGAACGCGTTTGCTCGCGGAAGTTGAAACCCTCTTTGTTGCCTATGAGTAAGTTACGCTCGATGAGGCAGTCCGGCGAACTGGAGAGGCTAATACCTGCGCTGGCGCCCCAGGCACCCGATGTGCCGGCCAGGCCATTACCTATGATGACGTTGTCATGGGCGTGCAGGCCGTAAGAAATTTCGTAGAAGATGCCGGCGTCTTCATTATGGGCGATCAGGCAATTGCGGACTGTGCAGTTTTCATTGCCGATATCGAACCAGATGCCGTTCCCTCGGTTCTCGATGAAGGTGCTCTTTTCAAGCACCACCCCGCGACTGAGACATATCTTGTTACCGCCCGCTTCCCAACCTCGATTGAATCCTTTTGTGTTATTGTTTCGTACTGTACACCCGGCCATCTTAAGCCGATGTGCCCGGCCGGCGCCGAAACCGAGCTGGCCGTTGTGCTGGAACGTGCAGCGTCGGACCGTGATATCTTCGCCTCCGAACTTAGCCCCGCAGGCATTGGTGTATTCAAAGACGCAGTCCTCGATGCTCAGATGATTACCGGAGAATTCCACAGCGCCATGCTGCGCACGATTGGCGGCGTATCGAAAACGAAGGCCTTTAATGGCAATATGATCACCTTTAACGGACAGAATTTGATCTCGGACGGACGCTTCAACCTTTGACTTTTTATCCAGAATGTCCTGATTGTCGTCATTCCAGACATACAGACGTTTATTGACCAGATCGACAAAAAAGGTTCCTCGCGAAAGCTTGTTACGTTCGAGGGCTTGCCGGAGTGCATAGCCGTTGATGAAGACTTGCTCGCACCGGCCGATGAGACGATGGTAATCATCATTCGGATGGGTATATTGCTCATTCCATGTGATGAACTTGTGCGGCCAGTCAGTGTGGAATACGTTGTCTTCACCGCGTACTTTTGTCCATTCATTAATGCCGTCGGCACCAGTCATAATCACGGTCGCCCCAACGGCAGCTTGGAACGTGATCGGCTTATCCGGCTGTCCGCTCTTATCGATGATAGCGCTCTCGCGGTAGATACCGTGGTGAATAATCACCCTATCCCCCGGCTCAACGAGCGTTACCGCTTCGCTTATCGTGCGAACCTGCTGCTCCTGTCTGATGCCGGTGAGTCTCTTGCCGGAGACATGCCACGTTCTGCCGTTCGCCTCCGCGCTTAGAGAAAAGCCCACAATGAGTACGTACGCTATCCAGATTCTGCATAAATCCTGATTTTTCATACCGTCTTACCTTTCATACGCGTCTGCTCTCGAGCATCAGCAAATGTACCTGATTCGGCAGGTTCTTTCAATATGCTGGAGATTCCGCACGGAATATAAACAAAGGGATTGAACCGTAATACCGGCCCAATCCCTTTCACAATTTGCTTAAAGGCCGAGGATGGCCTCGTTTTCAATCCCTACTGACTGTATATCAGTTGGCGGGGACTTCATAGGCTCCGATGTCATAGCCGGTGCCTTGCGGACGCGGATTGCCGTCCAGATCGGTTGTAAGCGTTACACCGACTGTAGCCGGGTCGATGCCGGCATCGATGGCCGGTGAACCGGCTTCCGGGATATAAACGACATCCAGCAACGGATCGGCCATAATACTGCCTCCCTCGTTTTCCGGTCGTTGCGTGTTGTCCGCCGGATCACCGTTTTGGAGCGTATTGCCAAAGAAGATGCAATTCATCGCCGCGATCGTAAAATCGGCGTTGCGGGAACCCAGAATGTCGTCGCCATTGCCCACCACATTGTTGAGGAAGATGCAGTTGACCACTTGTGTCGTATCCGACGTTTCGTCATCGACGCCATCTCCATCCGTGTCGGTGGCGTCTGAATTGTTGTAGATCAAATCCTGATCTTCCTGATTGTTGCCGACGAACGTGCAATTGACAAACTTGGAATTCCGCCTCACCTGGCACATCCGGTCGGGTGAGTTGTTGGCATTCGTGACGTTATTGACAAAGATACAATTCGTGACGGTCAATTCACCCGATTGCTCGTTTCCAGTCATAAGAACGTTACCGTTATCCCAGGATGTATTGCCTTCGAACCAACATCCGTCGAGGCGAACAATACAGCCGACGCCCGCTGATTGAACGGCGCCGCCGTCATCCGAGGCATTGCCGTTCAGGAAGACACTGCGTGTGGCGATGAGTGTGGTGCCGGGCATGTTAGCCGATGCGGAGCTACCCTGCACCTTGATATGGCCGCCGTCCCCGTCGGCATCCACCACAGAAACGCTCGTTGGTGAAACAGCATAGTTGCCGTCAAACCAACAGTCATCAACGGTCACAACCGACAATCCCGTGATGTTCACCGCGCCCCCGTCATCTCCGTCGCCTTCAGCCGGCGTGTGGTTGCCTATAAAATCACAGGTCCGAATGGTGCCGACCGCCTCATTGTGGATGGTGATCGCGCCGCCGTCGCCGTTCTTGTCGTCATTGGCAATCAAGTGACCGGCGCTGCCGACGGGATTGGCGCCGAGGTAGGCCTGAAGCTCCGCGTCGGTGAGATTATCGTCGGCACCGCCACTGAGAACATCGAACCACTCAGGTACGCTCGTCATGCCGCCGTTCTCTTCCTGCGCGGTCGCAAGGGTATAAGGCGCACCGGGATAGTTGTCGAGCAGGTCGCGGGCGGCACTCAAGATATCATAGCGATTTGCCGTGTCCGCTACGCAGTTCTGGATGGCCATCCCTTCTATGAGCCAGCCCTTCGGACCGGTCGTGTTCTGTACGGCAACGCCGTCGGCATCGACCTGGCCGTTGCCGACGCTGCGATCGCCCCAGGCAGAGAAAGCGCGCGTGATGTCATTGCCGTCGATGATCGTCAGCCCCGGACCTGCGCCGCGATAGGTGACACCATCTTTGATTTCCAGTTGGGACGTGATGTAATATGTCCCCTCGGCGAACTCGATCCTGCCGCCGGGCTGGACCGCCGCCGCGGCTGCGGCCAGATCGCTATCGGGCTCCACAAGGATGGGTTCCGGAGCCGGCGTCGAGATGCTGAGCGTGTCGTGTCCGGATGCCGTGATTCGCACGCCGATCGCCGGAGCGTCGGTCGTGAAGACGACACCGTAGGCGTTCTGACCATTCACGCTGACTGACGTGTCGGCGTAAGGTCCACCGTTCGTCGCCTTGTCAAACGCGACCTCCGCTCCCAGCGAGCCATCGGTAAGAATCGCCTGCCAGGTTCCCACATCGTTGCCGCCTCGCTCGAACAGAAAGAACGTGTCGCTCGGCGCCGCAAAGATCGTCTCCTGGTAGTCGATGCCGTCGATGGATGAAATGCTGGTGCTTCCATCCAGGGTGAACAGAAAGTCATCGGCTTTCGAGCCTACGTCGCCCGCCTTGGGATTTGAAGTTCCGCTCACCGTTGCCGTTGGAGCCGGATCTCCTTCCACCCATAAGGTGGGAATACCCGTATCGGCGGGGATATACCACCGAGTCGTTGTTCCAGGGACCAGATCGCCGTTAGCGACAACATACTCCTTCCCCTCATACTGCAGACTGACGATCGCGCCGTCAACGACGGTCACATCCGCCAGACCGCTAAGTGTGTCGGCCTGGACGGAACCGACCATAGCCACCAAGGCCAAAACGATCAAACAAAACCATGTCTTAGACATAATAAGCCTCCTTCAAAAAAAAGTGATTCAATATTCAAACCAAAATATACCTTGGCCTGACGATGATATCTTAGACCATGTGAACCCGGCAAACCTGTATCGTCTATTCCAGCCTCCTGCGATGTGATTATTTTCGCCCGTTCCGAATGCGGGCGGTTTATGACTTCGTATGAACAAATAATATGATTTACAAAAACAGGATAGCATAGCCTCCTATCGTTTGCAAGCTTTTTCTTGTGAAGAGAGACCATTTAGACAATAAAAGAATGTGCGGATCTCGATCAGTTTTAAGCACGGCTTTTACCGCCGGAGACGTTGAGGACGGTGCCGTGGATGTAGCCGGCGCGGTCGGAGGCCAAGAAGCAAACCGCGTTGGCGACCTCGCTGAGCTTGCCGCTTCGGCCCAGGGGGATGGAAACCTGCTCGTATTTTTTGCGGAATTGTTCGACGGTGATGCCGCGCGTATAGGCCACGGCTCGCTCGTATTCATCGGAACGCAGGGCGGTGGCTTCGACGATGCCCGGGGCGATACCGACCACCCGGACATTGTGCTTACCCAGCTCTTTGGCCCAGGAACGTGTCATGGAATAGATCGCCCCCTTGGTTGCGGCATAGACGCTTTGGCCTTCCGAGCCTTCCAGGCCGGACTCGGATGACATATTGATAATCACGCCACCCTTGCCGGACTCGATCATCACGCGGGCGACGGCTTGAGCGCACAGAAAATATCCTTTTTGGTTGATGGCGATCATCTTATCCAAAATCGGCTCGGTCAATTCCTCTTTGCCCGCTGGATCGACGAGGAGGCGTGGAATAAGAATTCCCGCATTATTAACAAGAATATCAATCTTGCCGAACGCGTCGAGCGCCGCACTCACCATTGCATCGATGCTTTTCTTATCGGTTACATCGGTTGTTGTCGAAATGTGTTCGCCGCCGAATCGGTCCTTTAGATCCGCAGCGGCTTTTTGGGCTCCGGGACCGTCCACGTCGGCGACGACGGTGCCGACACCCACCTCGGCCAATCCTTCACCGCAAGCTCTGCCGATCCCCGCGGCGCCTCCGGTTACGATAGCGACGTTACCTTCCAAATTAAGCCAACTCATATTTGATTCCTAAAAACTTATGATAAACGTCCAAAAGCTATAAAACTCTCATATATCGAGAAATCCTAAATGCTAATTGACAAGGTTCAATGCATTATGTTGCCAGTTCGATCATGGCTTTAATGACGCCATCGTTATAGCCGGCGACCAACTCGAAGGCGTCTTGCGTTCGTTCAAGCGGGAAATGGTGTGTGATCATGAAGTCCACACCGACTTTGCCGGAAGCAATCAAGTCGATCGCTTTCTGAGCACACTGGTTCTGCCGTCTGATATTGACGATGGTGATCTCTTTTCGTCGTAAGAGGTCGATAGCAAAAGAAATTCTGTCGAGACGCGGAATCCCCGTCAGGATCAACGTGCCGCCGGGCCGGAGCAGGTCGATACACTGGTCGATGGCTTCCTGCTCGCCCGCACATTCGAAGGCGACATCTAAGCCTAAAGGTTGTTGCTTGAGGATTTCTTCGACAATATTTGTCTTGTCGGGATTTCCGGCCCAGGTCGCCCCGGCTTTCTTCGCCGCCTCGATGCGGGCATCGATTTTGTCCGTCATATAACAGGTGTTCACATTCTCGGCCTTCGCGCTCACGAACGTACACAAACCGATGGGGCCGGCGCCGAGAATGGCAATGTTCGCTTTCTCAGGTAGTTTGGCCTGTTGGACCGAATAGGCGGCGATGGACAGCGGCTCGCACATGACGGCTTGTTCGAGCGTAATGGCGCCGTGCGTCGGATAACAGGATTGCTCCGGCATGACGAGATACTCACACAGGCAGCCGTGGCCCTGGCCGGGCGTGCCGAGAAAACGCAAGTTGTAACATGTATTCTCCCGGCCCAGCTTGCACTGGGCGCATTGATAGCAGGATTCCGCCGGGTCGATTGCGACGGTATCGCCCACCTTGACGCGCGTTACCGAATGACCAATTTCTACGACGGTCGCGCCGCATTCGTGGCCCGTGATGTAGGGATATTCGACGACTTGCGAACCGATTCTCCCGGTCTCATAGTAGTGCACGTCCGAGCCGCACACGCCGATCCTCTCGATCTTCAGCAGGACATCTGTGTCTTTCTCTATCTTCGGCTCCGGTTCGTCCCCGATGTCCATTTGCCTTAAGCCTGTTAAATAAACTGCTTTCATGCCATCTCTCCAAAAACAACGAGCATTTTACTTCTTCTATTCATATCGATTAATTCACGAGCTGGGTGGCAGCCTCAAGCGCAGCTTGGGGATGGCTTTTCCGCCCATCATCCCCAAAGCCTTCGGCTTTGAGGATCCCACCCTCTCTCAATTTATCTGTAAATTCAGGTATTGACAGATATAACCGGTACGGATTCTTATAGCAGAAATGTGCATGTTTGGCCAGAATTACTTCGCCGGGATTAGCTTAATCTCGAAGAGTTTCGGCCAATATTTGCCGGTCACAAACAAGCGCTGGTTGTCGGGATCATAGGCGATTCCATTAAAGACGTCTATTTCCCCGCTTCGGTCCTGGGGGGGCAGGAGTCCTTTCATGTCGATCCAGCCGACTGCTTGACCCGTCTCGGGGTCAATTCTTACGATTCGATCGGCCGGCCAGACATTGGCGTAGATTTCACCGTTCACGTACTCCAGTTCGTTCAATCCCCATACGGGACGGTCTTCTTCGAGCACCATCATTCGATTGATTTGCTTGAGCGTTTCGGGATCCATAAAGTACAGCATCGGCGTGCCGTCGCTCATGATAAGTTGCGTACCGTTATGGGTAATGCCCCAACCTTCGGTCGGATAGGTGAATTCTCGCAGCAGTTCGAAAGAGTCTTTGTCGTAAACAAAACCAACTTTCGATTGGTAGGTCAACTGAATGATTCGATCCTTGAAGATCGTGATGCCTTCTCCGAAGTACTGATCCGGCAGCTTGTATCTCTGCAAGACGTTGCCCGTTTCCAACTCGACTTTCCGCAATTCCGAGCGACCGGGGATACCTGTTCCTTCATACAGAACGCCATCCTCAAAAACCAGACCTTGTGTGAAGGCTTCCCGGTCGTGATGAAAGGTATTGACGATCTTGTAAGTCCAAACCACCGAATCATCGGTGTTTTTAAGGTGCAGCCAGGCTAAGACAAAAACCACGGCTATGAGAACGAAGACAGCCGGGATAGATAGCTTTAGGAGTCGATTCGTTGCCATAACCTTCGATTTCCACAGGGCTAAACGTTGAACCGGAAATTGATAATGTCGCCGTCCTGAACGATGTAGTCCTTGCCTTCGAGCCGGATTTTCCCGGCCGCTTTCAGGGCTTTCTCATCGCCAAGCTCTTTGAGCATATCAAAGCTGAAGGTCTCAGCCCGAATGAAACCACGTTTGATATCCGTATGGACTTTACCCGCCGCGTCGTGAGCGATGGTCCCTTTGTGGATCGGCCAGGCCCGTACCTCGTCGGAACCGATTGTCAAAAAGCTGATCAAGCCGAGCGCCGAATAACAGCTTTGAACGAATTTGCTTGCCGCTGATTGCTCGATACCATAATCCGCCATGAACTCGGCCCGGCTGTCGGCATCCAGTTGGGCTAAATCGTATTCCAGTCTGGCGCAGAGACTCGCCACGGGGACGGAATCTCCGAGACGGTCTGAAAAATCAAAGGTCTCATTCAATTGATCTTCGCCCACATTAACCGCCACAGAGATGGGTTTCAGGGTTAAAAAACCAAGGGACTTAATCATGTCGCGTTCGGCGTCGTTTTCAATCGCCGAGCTGATCGGTTGTTCGGATTCGATAGCCTCCTGCAATTTCTTTTGTAGAGCTAATTCCGCTTTGTCGCGCGCCTGGCTTTTCGTGGGTTTGTGGATCTGTTTTTCGAGTCTCTCGATCCGCGTGGTTACGAGCTCCAGGTCGGCCAGAAGCAATTCCGTTTGCAGTTCAGCCAGGTCCCTGGCCGGATTGATGGAATTGCGGTAGGGCGGGGCGGTGGGATCTTCAAACGCCCGCACGACCAGAACGAGCAGATCGACCGTCCGAATTTGGCTGATCAATCGCCGGGCGGCGGCGCGGCCGTGGTCGTCGGTGAAGTTAAAGCCCGGCACGTCCAGGCAATCAATGGTGGCGTGAGTTATTTTCTTGGGCTTGGAATAGTCGACCAGCCAGTCGATCCGTTCATCCGGGACCGGGACGATGGCCTCTTCGATGGCCGTCGAGCCCACCGGGGGAATGGCTTTGCCGCTAATGCTTGCCAGAATCGTGCTCTTACCGGATTGAAGCAAGCCGATCAATGCTGCTTTCATTTCGACGTTTCTCCTTGCTCATACCAGCCCAGGTCTATGAATGACAACCTTTAACAATATACCAGCAAATACAGGGGATATAAAGAGTCAATATTGAGTTTCGTTGATAAGGGATTGGCCGGCGTTCCGTGGCGGATTCTGACGCATGTTATCCTCCTGTTAAAATCTCGCGTGTAAAACGGAATTTGTATGCCCTGCGATTCATTTTCTTTCCGACGTTGGCAGTGAAGTCGCAATTCCAAGCCAAAAGTGCGGTTTTGATAAAGTTGCTTAGTGGATTTGGAATATACATTATTTTTATGTAGCTTTGGGATAGTGTGTGCTATAATACCGCTATGGCGAAGTATCCGATCTATCTTGAATTGGGCGGCCGTCGGGTGGTTCTGATCGGTGGTGGTAAGGTCGCCTTGCGAAAGGCACAAGCCCTTTTGGCCGCGGGCGCGCGGCTGGTCGTCGTAGCTGAACGTGTCGATGATATGCTGGAGGCCCTTTGCCGGGGAAGTGACGCTGAGGTGGTCAAGTCCCCGTATTCCAAGAACTATCTGGCCGGGGCGCTGCTGGCCGTCGCGGCGACCAACAACCATCAGCTCAACAAGCAGATCTATCACGATTGTCAGGAACTGGAGGTTTTGTGCAATGTCGTGGATGTACCGGAACTTTGCGATTTCTTTGTACCGGCCGTTGTGAAACGAGACGATCTTCAAATCGCCATTAGCACCGAGGGGCAATGTCCCGCCTATGCCGGCCACATCCGCAAAAAGCTTGAAGAGATTCTTACCGTCAAACACGGCCAGTTCCTTACCGAGCTGGAGGCGCTTCGCAAACAGATTATCCGGGATATCCCGGAGCCTGCGGACCGGAAGACCTTGTTAGGGCAACTGGTGGATGATAAGTCGTTCGCGTATTTTATCGAAAACGGACCCTCCAAATGGCGGACGTTTGCCGATGAGTTCATCGGCAATCTGTCACTCGCTAAAGAATAGAACGTAAAGTGTCGGTTGTTCGTTTATGACTTCCGCGGCTTCTCATCACCGAAGAAATCGGCCATCGAGAAATCGTCAAGTTCAACGGCTTGACCGCTCCGCGCCGCAGCCCACGGCTCGAGGTAAATCACAACCGACGCGAAATGTCCTTCCTCCGGCAAGCCCGGCCAAGGTATGTGCACACCGCCGATAGCCGCCGGGATGGGATTGTCACCAAGCTGCATACGCAATCCCGTACGATAGCGCGGATCTTCGTAGGAGCAGAAACGCACGGGCGTCTTCGGAGTGATCGTCTTTGATAGACGCCGGAGTAATTCTTCAATGTCACGCAGGTCCAGCGTTTCCGATCGCTTCCACAAAAAGAGTGTATCGCTCAACTTGTTCTTCTGTTGTATCTGTTCTTTGACTTCCCTACTCGTCGTTTTGCTTTGAATCAGTTCGGCCGTAGTACAGAAGCGACCGTCTTTATCTTCCACCAACCATCCGCGCGATGCCGTAATATACGATCCCTCCGATTGGGTAGTCAAACCCGGCGGTTGAAGAAAAGAAAACGCTTGTCCTTTGCCGTCGAACATGCGCCGATAGGTCTCGGAAAGATCAATTTGAGAAAGGTCGATCTGCCAGTGTTTAAATTCGGGTAATGCCGCTCGAATGGCGTTGGCTGTTTCGCCGGCGGGATGGTTCGGATCCCGGGCTTTCTCGGATGGCCCGTAGATTCGACCTAAGGCCTCGCGGAGTTTGCGTTCTTTCTCTGGGGGCATGGGCAGTTTCTTGAGCTTTTCAGCCCAGTGTTTTTGCATCACTTTTCGAAGCTTCTCGTGCGGCACGGGGCGCAAACGCATAGCTTGGCGCACGGCCTGGAAGAAGGTCTCGGATTGTATTCCTTCGTCAGCCGCGTCTTTGAGTTGCTGGAGAATCTGTTCGCGCTTCGCATTCATGGGCCTTGTCCCTTCCAAAATGCGCTCCGCCGCTTCGCGAAGGCGCTGGCGTCCTTCATGAAGACGGCGCTTGAGCGTGCCTTTGGGAATATCCAGAAAGTGAGCGGCTTCTTTCAGGTTGTAACCTTCGAAATAGAAAAGGGATATCGCTTCCCGCAGGGTCTCGGAAAGATAGCTCACCGCCTCATGAATCAAAGCGACCAATTCCTGCTGTTCCAGGTGGCTCTCAGGTGCGGAGGACCGATGATCCGCATGTGGTTGTTCGATACCGTTTTCCTTTGACGTCACGGCCTTGAGACGTCCCGCCGTGCGAACGACGATAGTTCGTAACCACGGGCCAAAGCGAGAGTTATCTCTCAGATCATTCAGGCCGTCGAGTGCAGCGTAAAAGGCCTCCGAAGCCGCATCCTCCGCCAGCGCAAAATCTCCCGTCACGCCGAACGCCGCCGCCCGGGCCGCCCGCCAATAGCGGCGGTAAAGCTCGGCGATGGCCGCCGATTCGCCTTTTTGTGCCCGTTTCACCCAGTTTTGTTCCGTTTCGTTAGCCATTCTATCTATTATGTGTCGGAATATTGAACCAAGGTTCGCCTTTTTTATCCATTTAGAATATTTCGGGTCTCTACCCCTTTTGGGGTAAGCATGTCCTGAGCGAAGTCGAATGGATTGGCTTTGTTTTGCATTTACCGCCGAGATCGCGGGGACCGCGGAGATTGGGTTTGTTTTGTCATTTTAGACCACGGAAAAATCCGGTTTTTTGTTAATTCAGACACGGATTTACGCAGAAGAACACATGTTTTTTAACGATAATGTAAAAATTTGTAAATTTTTGTGCATTTGTGAGTAGGTTTGAACCACAAATGAATTCGAATTGAAACGAAGTCTTATATGATTCATTGCTCCGCGCTCTCGGCGTTCTCGGCGGTGAGACACGAAAATTGGCTTCGTTCTTTCAACCGCTGATTGCGCGGATGACGCGGATTTTAGACCTTCGCTTTTCGACATTGGACATTGGATACTCGGTGTTCTGGCCTCAATATTTCTTACTTTGAACTTTTGCCTTTCTATTTTTCCCTCCTGTCTTCTGTACTCAATTAGTTAAATATATATTATACCATATTATAAGCCGAAAGTCAAGTGAATTCTCTTTGTGAGACTTAAGAACTCTAACAAAACAGAGGTATAATGGTTATGTCATTCTGAGCGAAAAGAGCCTTTAGCCCTGAGCAAAGCCGAAGGGGAAGAATCTCAATCTTTGCGCATGAATAGAGACCCTTCGCTACAGCTCAGAGCCTGCCCTGAGCCTGTCGAAGGGGTGACAAGGATGAGGTTTTGATAGAGTGCTTCAGTTCATAAAATCCAAAGCGAATAATATCATCGACCCCTAAATCCAAAGCCTGACCCCTTATGCTCTCTTATGCTCCCTTAGGCTTGCCGTTCGGGCTTTTCTCATCGAGCCATTGCTTCCATTTCTTATAGTCGGTTCCGAGGTCGTATTGCTCCGTGCGCTGCATCAGCTCAAAGCCGGCAGCGTTCGTGAGAACACGGTTATCGATCTTCAGCAACTCCACCAACGTCTCCAGAGACTGCTTCTTCAGGCGCGCCTTTAGTTCCATCACCTTCTTTTCTTCGGCAAGCTGGCGCGCCGTGTACTCGAAGGGCAAATCTTCAGTCTGGGCCTCCAGTCTCGAGAGGATATCAAAGATCATCTGCTTGATGGTCGCGTCTGTTTCCTGTTTGAACCGGCTTCTCAACGCTTTGACCACTTCATCGCCGCCGTAAACGCCGAGCGATTGCACTACGGCTTTGCGTACACCTGCATCCCCGTCATCCGATGTGTTGATAAGGAGTGGGACGCACTTTGGCTCGTCGATCTTTCCCAGAGCTTCGGCGGCTGCGGCCCGGACATCCTTCTCTTTGTCATTGAGCAGTGCGCTCGAAAGGGGGAGTCGCGCTTCCGCCCGGCCGATTTGGCCGAGGGTTCGAGCAGCTTCGGCGCGAAATCGGCTGGAACCATCCCCACTGATGAACTTCGCTATCGGATCAATGGCTTCAGCAAGTTTGAGTTCGCCGGCCAGTTGCATGGCCTTGCTTTGAATGCTCGAATCGTCGCGTTCAAGCAGCTCCAGCACGGCTGGAGCGGCTTCCCGGCCAAAGCTCAAAACATCGTCCGGTCTGCCCCCGCCGATCCACGACCACACTTTTTCCTTCGTTGTTGCCGGCTTCCAGTTTAAGGCCTTCAGCGCCTTGAAAGTCGCCGCTCTCACTTTCTCCGACTTGTCAACGAGGGCCTGGACAAGTGAGTTGATCATCTTCACGTCCCCGATTTTTCCGAGGGCCTCGGCAGCCGCAGCGCGTACATCCGCATCTGTGTCCATGAGCAGCGTCTGCGACAGCGCAGCGACGGCTTTGGCTTCGCCAATTTCCCCGAGAGCCTGAGCGGCCTGTTCCCGGATCTTCCAGTTCTCTTTCCCAAGCAAGACGTTCGAGATGGGCTCCACGGCGGCCTTGCATTTCAATTGGCCAAGACAGAAAAGACTCCGTCGGCTTACCTCTGATACAGAATGTTCAAGCGCCTCTATAAGGTGTGGAATAGCGTCGTCGCCCAGCGTCTGGAGTTGGAGAACCCGCTGTTCGTCTTTTAGGCCATGTGAGTCTCCTTTGGCCAGCAGAAAGAGCACTCTGTCGGCTATAGACTTGGGCTGCCAGCCCAGCTTATGGAGTGAATCCGTGACATCGCTATATGCGGCATTGCCCGACCTAAAAGCGGCAACCAGCGCCCTAACGGCCGTTTGTCCTCCGAGTTTTCCCAGAGACACGGCGGCGGCTTTTCGTACGTCATCTTCCTCGTCGGTAGCTAATGCCTGGCACAGGACCTCCAAAGCCTCTGTATGGCCCAATTCGCCGAGCGCTTGGGCAGAAGCTTGGCGCACTTGTTCCTCTTTATCAACCAACAGTGTTTGACACAACGATTCTACGGCTTCAGAATGTCCTAAGCTTCCCAGCGCCCTGGCCGCATATTTACGGAGTAACCACGCCTCGTCTTTAAGTAATACCCCGTTTAAATCGCCCACAAAATGACCTTCTTTGGTCTCTCCGGCAAAACGGATTGCGTTCAATGCAACTCCGCGAAGAGCCCAGTCATTCATCTGGCGGTCTTTCGCAGAATCCGGATCCGACATGGCTGATCTGATCGGGGCAAATCCTCTGATCTGATAGATCATTGACAGCAGTTGGCTGAAGAATTTTTCGTGGAAATAGTAAGCGAGAGCGAAAGGTGCACCGTCAGGCTCGCGGGCCAACAGGCCTGATAATCCATCGCGGTAAGCGTCATGCGTGTGCTCAGACTTAGGGAGCGTCGCGATCTGCCGATCGTGCAATTTGATCTGCCCGTGGGTTTTGATGTGGACCGTATCGTAGCGATTCCCTCCGATCAAGTAGCTGCTGAGTTTGGGAGTAGCCTGGACGCGGATTTCGAGCAATGCATCGAAAGACGTTGCTTCGGCGTTGACGACCTGCCACCCGCCATGCCGAAGGAGACGTCGGCAGTCTTCTGCGACAGGGAGACCTTCGTATTGCTTGGCTTTGCCGTAGTCGGCCTGCACGAGCACCTTCCATGTCTTGGCGTTTGCGAGCGCCGCTTTCTGATCCTCAGTCAGTGTCAACCCGGCCTCTTGCTCGGCCGCCAGGCACGGAAACGCAATATAGATCAGAAAAAAGCAGAGCCCTGCTGCCAGGGGAATTCTGTAGCGATAGAGCAATGCTTCTGCGGCTGGACGACCGGCTGAAGGTTCATGATTAGGTGATTGTTGCGAGCAGTGCTTCAAAGATCCGGACCGATAAAGATATACGTTTTGACGTGCCATCGCTCTTATCCTCCATAAATGGTTCACAATATAACATGCATCACTTTGAGTACCGAAACGTCCCGCGGTTGATGGCCATATGATAGTTGCCACAGCCTTAAAAGCAAGCAAGAAAGTACAGAAAAATTGAAAGCAGATAAGGAAAAGGCGGATTCAGGAAAAAGGGAAAGAGAATGGGCGTGTTTTCGACGTAAAGCGTCTTATGGAATGGGATGCCGTAAGTTCTGTTTGGGATGTTTAACGGTGGTGTCTTCCTTAGGCCCGTGTTTTTGAGTGGCATGGGCATCTTGCCCATGAGTCGCAGGGCCATCTTGGCCCTGCAATTTATCGTTTCCCACGGGCGAGACGCCCGTGGAACTCACGGGCAGGATGCCCGTGCTACTTCTCTTCGACGGGCTGCACGTCATCTGTGTGCCACTCGTAGGCGCCGATATCGATGCCGTTGCCCTGGGGGCGCGGGATGCGGTCGCGGTCGAGTTCGGGGGCGTTGAGGTGGCTTCCGGCGTCGATAGCCGAGGCGTCGGGTAATAGGTGGAGGTCGAAGTTTTTCGCGTCGATGAAACAGTTTGAAGGATTTCGGATGATCAGGTTTTTCTCTTCGCGCACCTGGCGGGCGTTTGTGAGGGCGGTCGTCAGGTTGTTGCGCACCACGCAACCGACGGGCGCCATGCCCTTTTTGTGGTTGTTGACGCGAATCCAGGGCGGCCCGGGCCGGGCGTCGTTCAGGTCCAGCACGGTATTGTTAATTACCAGGCAGTTTCGCGCCCCGAGCAGGGTGATGCCGTGAAAGTGATCGGTGACGATGACGTTGTTCTCCACCACCCAATCCACAAACGTGCCGTCGAAACAGCCGATGCCCTGAAGGGTTCCGCGGTGGGGTTGGTCCGGGTCTTCATAGTTGATGATGGTATTGCCCCGCAGGACGAGTCCGACGACCTCGCCGCTGCCCACGCCGTTCGGGCCGGTGGACCAGGACTGAAAGCCGTCGTCGTGATTGGCGTTCACGTCGTAGCAATTCTTCACGGTGTTGTACTGGAACGTGCAGTAGTTGCCGAGTCCGCGCAAGCCGTCGCCGGCGAAGTTCTCGACGAGATTGCCGGTAATGAGAGAGTCGCTGGCGCCCACGGAGATGCCAAAGTTCACGTTCAGCAGGCGATTGTTGCGGATCGTCATCCGTGCGCCGTCCACCTGGAGGCCGTTGCAGGCCAGCCGGTTCCACTGTTCGGCCGTCCAGGCGGACGCGTCCGCCACGGACTGGATCGTGCAATCCTCCACGGCAATGTCGTGGACGGGGCCGGACCAATTGTGGCTGTCCAGGTCGATGAGGGTGTGTCTTGTGTAGGTCTCGCTTAATTCGGCGCTGATAGTCAGCCCGCGAATCGTCCAGTGGCAGCCGGACCGAATGCGCAGCGACGATAGGCGGGGAGTATGCCCATTCTCAGCCGCTATGGTGATGGTGCCGGTATTGTAATACCTCAAGATGGACAGATCGCCATGATAGCCCGATCGCAGCCAAATCGTATCGCCCGCTCGCACCGGCGCTCCACCGTTTTTCGGTACGAGTGTGCTTTGTGGGGTATAGGGCAGTTGCGCCCAGTGTTGCGACTGCACCCGCCCGGCGTCGAAGACCTCCTGAATCGTTCGCCAGGGACGGCTCGCACTGCCGTCGCCCGCGGAACTGCCCGTGACGGGGTCGACATAGAACTCCGCCGCTTGTGCCTGTTGGCAAGCAAGACATAATCCAATGCATAACAATAGAGCTCGTGCCATCGCAGTTCCTTTACATAGCATTTCTCGTATTAATGTCACTGAAAGACTCCTACCGATCTAAAGTCATTGGCTCAAGCTGGTCATTTTAACGTCAAATGATGCAGCAAGTCGTTCACGCACAATAGCATAGCATAATATGTCATTCCAGCGAAGGCGGGAATCCACTTTATGGCCATTTTTCTGGATCCCTGCTTTCGCAGGGATGACAAGAAAGGGTGGTCAGTCAAGCAGGACGGGTACATTTAATGCCCAAGCGGTTCAACGCTTTTTCAATTGTCAGCGTTCCCCTGGGATTGCCATACGGCAGGGCAACGAGTTGCCCTGCGTACGGGTCCAGCCATTTCTTGAAATCCGGTTCCAGGAGGTTCTTGATTGTCAGGTCATCCATATTTTCCGGCGTCGCGACGACGGAACCGGTGTCGATTCGTTTGGCCAGCTTCCAACCGAGAAGGTGTGTTCTGTAATACAGAAAACCAATAAAACCAGCCATCCGCCGCAGGCGGATCCCACAATTTTGCCTTTTTACTTTTAATTTTTACATTCTCGAGCTGACCATTGGTCAGTTTGAGTATTTACTCCATAGTCATCGCAATCAAAAACGGGGCGGAATTCGCCATGGTCGATTGGTAATCGATGTGATCGATTTCCACATCCGGCAACGGATTCACCCACGACGTCTTGCACACGCCGATGGGCGGTCCATCCGGCGCGGAGTGGTTTTCCCCCGTCCACACGACATTGGGTTGGGAACCAGACATGTCGCCTTCATTCATCCACCAGTCTCGTACGTCAACGCCGTACACGATGGGGATAGAATGGCTTTGACTGTTGCGATAGTGGATGACATACGTACCCACCGTGGTTCCCTCCGGCGACTGCCAGCCACAGCCATGCAGGAAATGGATCTTCTGCCCCTTCTGCCGCACGGTGATGTTGGCGACCTCTTTAGGAAACAGCACGCTGAGTTCCTGTTCGGCCTGTTGTCCGGATAACTGGACAATCCCTCGTACGTCAAAGGTTATATCACCAAATGTCTGTATGCCTCTGGGCAGGTCTTTCAAGGTGTTATCCGGCATGCCGCCCTTATGCCACGTCTCATCCAACGCCGCGTTGTAATATCGGGAAAGATCGACCAATTGCTTGTCCGTTCCCGCACCGCGAGCCGGGATCTTCTTGCCGGGCTTTGCCGGCACTTTAGGCTTGGGCTGGGGGATGAAGGCCCACTGCGGATTGCGCGCGACCACTTCATCAAAGGCCGTGACATCTCCATCGCGCTGAGTGCTTATTTGACGCTGGAGTTGTATTTGCTGCTCCCGGCTGGCGAGGTAGTTCTCGAACAGGGCGTTGCCAACCGTCCGCGTCAGAGTCGTCAATGCCGCCGTGCTCTGCAGCATAGCGAACTGGCAGGATTCGTCGCTGACCCTGGTATAGACCAAACTGCCGCCGACGCTATCGGCCTGAGCGGCGTAGTCCTGGACCAGCTTCTGTACCAGGGGAACGACCCTGGGCCGCGGCAACATGAGAGGCAGATTGCCTGTTGGTAAGAGGGCGTAAACCTGCTTGGTTTCCGGATGAATGTTCACACTCCCGATGATCACGGGCATCTTCATGCCGCGAATCGTATGCTTCGCCGTCTCCAGATCGCTGCTGCTATCCACAGCGGCCTGGGCCTTTTCCAGGTATTTTTGGGCGTCTGCGTGCAAACGGGACTCCAGGGCGCCGATCCAATTCACCCAACGCGGCAGATTCTGGAGCACGCGCTGGACGGACACGTAATTGGCCCCTTCGGGCACTCGGTCCAGCAGATCGATGACCCCCGGAGCGATCCTGCGGGATTGACTGGATTTTAATCCAGGCAACCACGACGAGGCCCGGGCTCCCCGGTGATAGACCAGGTAGTCGCCCACGCGCCGGGCATACACCACCTTGCGGTTCACCAGTTCATGCTGATCGTAGCCAAAGATGCCGCCGCGCGTAGCCCAGGAACTCTCCCGGATATAGCGGGTAACGCCTCCATCCATCGGCACGGCCTGAAAGCGGTTTTCGCGCAGGAAAAAAGGTCTCTGTTTCTGGAAGGTATTGGCAAAATCCAACTCCAGTTGACGATTGTCAATCAATGCCTGCGTTTCTTCCCGGAAACAGGTCTTCAGGAAACCCCGCCCTTGATCCGGGGTGATCTTTACTTTGCGATAGACAGGTAGTTCGAGCGAAAGAAAATAATCCTCCAGACTGTCAGCGTCCTCAAGCGAGGGGGCCGGGTGGAGGGGGGCATGAGTGTTCAGGATCCACGGCGTTCGGCTTTCCACCGTCGGCAACGGCCTTTGTTCGTCGAGCATCTCGACGAAACGAGCCAAACCCGGCCAGGCAAGCCCTCTCGTCTTGCACTGCTGTTGAACGCGTTGGGCCCAGGCTGAGAGGACCGGCGATGCCTTTGGCTGAGGTTTCTTCCCCGCCGCCGTAAAGGACTGATAGTCCGGTCCCAGCCAGGCCAAAGCCCGCTTCACCTGATCCATCGGCAGGGACTGGGTACCGGCTTCCTCCTGGAAGCGACTGGAATGCAGGCTGGCGCCAAACTCGACAAAGCCGCCCTCAAGATGGGTGGCTATTGTGAATCCCTCGAAGGCCAGCATTCGCCCGGAGATGAAATCAATCAGTTGCTCCAGCGTCGCAACGACCATGCACTCAACATAATCCGCCAATTGATCCAGGTCGCGCACGCCCAGTTGCATGCGCATCTGCATTTCGATTTGCTCCCTGGCCTCCCGGGGTATTCGTTCCATCAGGGCGGCACGCTGTTGGGGAATCATCATTTTGACCATCATGCCAATCCCCTGCAATTGCAATGCGAGAGGTTTTGCCATGGCCGGATTCAAAACCATGCGGACCTGCTTTGTTTCCGTTGCCGGCAGGGCGCGGCTCATAAAGGGGTCCTGGCCGAAGCGTTGCGCTTTGGGGGTACGGTGCAGGGCCTGCACGAGAGAGCGATCGCCGCACAGGTACAGAGTATCGCTGGATGAAACCAGGTATAATTCAGGTAAGAATCTGAGTCGATTTGAAACTATGCGAATCGCCTTTTGGCCGCTCACGTTCACCTCCATAATATCCGAGGGTTGCAGGGCGGCATTGAGCAAGGGGGCCAGAGGGTCGCGGGAGCGCGTGGGCAGACTCAAGATAAACATACGTCGCGGATCGCCGAAATAGAGTGTCAGACCGATGGTTCCGCGCGTGTTGATGCCCGTCATTTGTTCCAGCAACTCAGGTGTCAAAGGTTGCTGCAGGGTTTGCATTCCCAACAATAACAGTAGGGGATGCTCGGTTTGCAGGAGTTGCTGAACGTCGGGGGGGGCCGCCTTTTCCGGTATGCCCGCCACGAGGATCTCTTCAACGCCTTCGAGCACACTCAGTAAATCATGGAATTGCAGGTGAATCAGGGCGCCCGTCCCGGGCAGCATGTCGCGAGCGGGTCCTGCGGGTAACCCGTGGTCGGCGAGTTGCTGGACGCTAAGCCCCTGTGCCTCTATCGTGCCGCTGTACCCCAGTGTTACCAGACAAACCAATGCTGTGAGAAGTAGTCTCGCTTTCATTTGACAGATCTCCTATGTAATGAACGTTTTCTACAATCAGTCTTCATTGCTGATACGTCGTCCTTGCCCCTTCCCAGAGAATAACCGTGTTATTCTACCGGCTGGAATCTGCATTTCTACGATCAGAGAAGATTATAACACATTGATGGGTATCCGATACTTTTTTTGGCAATAGAGGATTGTTTTTGACTAAATAACGCTTGATAGCCCTCATGAAATTTCGTATCTGGTATCAGAAATTCAGCATCGAGGGTATATTCAATTGTCTATTCCTTTAGCCATTTCTTGAAATCCGGCTCTAAGAGGTTTTTGATCTTGGGGTCATCCATATTTTCAGGGGTTGCGACGACCGAGCCGGTGTCGATGCGTTTATTCACCGACTGGCCGTGAAGATGGGCAATGATCGTTTTTACGCCCTGATAACCCATATTGATCGGGTCCTGGAGCACGAGTCCTTTGATATCTCCTTTTCGCATCGCCTGGACGAGCCGGTCGGAGCTGTCAAAACCCACAAAGGCCACGGCGCCCGCCAGGCCGCTGTCCTCCAGTGCCCGCAACATTCCAAATGTTGTGGACTCGTTCGGGGTGAAGATGCCGTCAATCGTGAGACCGCCGTCGGGCTTGCGCAGCGGCGCCAGGAGGTTTTCGCTGGCGATATAGGCGCTTTCGGTGCTCGCGCCGCCGTACTGGTTGGAGCTGACCACTTCGATGTCCGGGTATTTCTCTTTCAATACGTCCAGAAATCCCTGCTCGCGTTTGGTCGAGCTGGCGGAGCCTTCGTGGCAGCGGAGCATAATCACCTTGCCTTTTCCCTCTAAAATTTCGGCCAGGCGCTCGCCGCCTTTTCTGCCGCCGAGGTAGTTGTCCGTCGCCACGAAGCTGATGTAGTCCGCGCTGTTGAGCCCGCTGTCGATGATGACCACGGGGATGTCGTTATTGACGGCGTCCCTAACGGGTATGCGCAGCGCCGCATCGTCCAGAGGGGCCAGGACGATGCCGGAGACGCCGCGCGTGATGAAATCTTCCACGACTCTGATTTGCGCTTCCCGGTCTTCTTCCTTGAGCGGGCCTTTCCAGATCACTTCCACGTCCAGGCCGGAGTCGTTGAGTTTCCGCTCGGCCTTGATCGCCCCGGCGTGAATCGACTTCCAGAAGACGTGCGTCATCCCTTTGGGAATGACGGCGATACGGTACGTATCCTCGCTTTCTTCCTTTCGCTTACAACCGATTGCCATGAAAGCAACGGCAATGGCGGTGAATACGACAATGGTTGTGGCTCTTTTCATATCATTACCCCTTTCCAGAGAGGTACTTATCAAGCAGCTTCTTACATCGTTTTATTTGCTCGGGATTATGGCTGGTTCGATGATGGCGGTTAGGCCACCGCGGGGATTCATGGCTATATCAAGATCACTGGCGGAGGTAACTTGGATGACTTCTCGCCTGGCGTCGCGCGTGTTTGGCACGTCGGTGAAGAGAGTAGCGCGGTAGGGAGTGTCGTCGGCGAGAAAGTCGAGCGGGAGCTTCACTTGCCGGGCGGTCTCGTCGTTCATTCCGCCGATGAACCAGCGGCGCCCGCTGCGCCGCGCGATGACGACGCAATCGCCCGGCTCGGCTATCAGGACCGCGACGTCGTCCCAGACGGTCGGGACCTTTTCGAGAAATTCCATTTCCGGGCCGAACTGCTTGCGGCTGCCGTAAGCCCGACGAATGGATTGTCTCGCCCCGTGATAGACCACGAGCTGGGCCAGTTCGTACAGCTTGGTCCGGCCGTCGTCGCCACTGTAGATTGTGGGTGTGTGGTCGTGTGTTCCGATCAGGTGGCGGGTAAACGGCAGCATGAGCTCGTGTGTGATGGGTGGGCGGGTTTCGCGGCCACCGCCGCCTTCCTGGGTCAGCAGGTTGGGGTAGGTGCGGCGCATTCCGTCGGCGATGTAGCCGTCGTGGATGTTCAGCACGAGTTTGTACCTGGCGGCCAGCGCCACGAGGCGGCGCAGCCACTGGATATCGTCCTGGCTGTTGCAAGCGACGAAACCCGGCTTCAAGGCCGTCACGCCCCAGCCGGACAGCGTTTTCCACACCAGCTCGACGTCGTGATCGCCGTACGGTTCCAGCGTGCCGCCGTTGACGTAGAGCGAGAGCCCGACGCCTTTGGACTTTCCGTAGCGGATGACCTCGGGCATGTCGATGTCGATGTAGCTGAGCGAACCGTAGAAGCGCGTGCGGAATTGCAGGTAGGGCACGTATCCGCTGGCGACGGTCATCGGGTTGCCGGCGGTGTTCTTGATCCAGTTTTGGCCTTCGAGTTTCTTCCGGGTGCTCTCGGGCATGTGTTCCTTGAAGTGGGCGATGGCCTCGTCGGACCACTTTCGCTCGGTGCCGTACCAGCTCCAGTCGATGTGGACGTAGCCCATGTTGTGCTCGGCGGCGAAATCCATGTTTCGCTTGATGTTCTCCGTTTCGATAGGGCCGGAGCGATCGATAAACTTGCCCGGCTTGATCCACGACGTGTCCTCAATCGCGCACGGTGGATTGAGGTTCTCGACGAGATAGCGCCGCTCGATCAATCCGGCGACGTTCGGTGCGAGGATGAAGCTGCGCCACGTCAGGGATTCCGGCGTGTCGAGCGTGAGCTTGCCTTTGCGAAAGTGCGGCCGGAGCGTCCGCTCGTTTTTCTTCTTGAGCGTGCAAGGCGGCTGGTTCGCCACGTAAGCCTCGATCAACGTCGCCATTGCGCCGTCGCCAAGCTCGATGGTTAGCGGAATCAGTACGGACTTACATTCGTTGATCGGTGTGGTGGTTTCTTTGTAGTGCGCTTCGGTCCACGGGATCGGATAGGCCCCGAAATCTTCGGCGAAGCGAAACTCGGTCGCCTCGCTCGATACCGTTGCGCCGTCGAGCACCGGTTGCTCGGGAAGGACGTAGCGAAACGCCACGCCTTCATCGTACGTGCGGAACTCGATATGGAGCCGGCGCTTCGGCGCCTCCTGCTCCTGTAATTCGACGAGCAGGTGATTATAGCAATCGCGCACAATCTCCCGCTCGCCCACGACCGGCTTCCACGACGTATCGACCGATCCGGTTTCCGTGCCGACGATCTCAAACGCGCCGAACAGCTTGTCGTCCAGGTTCAGCCCCAGGGCCGAGTCGCGAATCAAAGCCCGGCCCGCGTACGTCACATCGTATTTCGGCTGCCCGGCGACGAGCTTCAAGGTGATGACATTCTGCCCGTCGGGGGACGTGCACATGAACGCATCGGCGGCGTGCGCGGGTGAAAAAAGCAAGGCCCATAAGGCCGGAATCGCGATGACAGACAGAAATCGTAGGAACATGATGTCTCCAAAAAAAACTCTCTACTCATACGGACTGGTTCGTGTTGTCATCCCTGCGAAAGCAGGGATCCATGTACGTAACGATTTAAGTGAATGCCTGCTTTCGGGCCTGTTGAAAAAGTCTTATCGTAGCATTTGAGATTGCCGCGCGATTCTTCGAATCGCTCGCAATGACACGGAAACGCCTATTTCGCCATTGCGAGGAGCGAAGCGACGAAGCAATCTCAACTTTAGCAACAAGTCCTTTCGCGGGAATGACAAATCGTTTTATCCTTTTCCGAGGAGGTACTTATCGAGCAGTTTCTTGCCCTTCTTGATTTCGTCCCGGCCGCTGGACTCGATGCCGTACCAGCCCTTGTAGCCGGCGTCCTGGCAGAGCTTGATGAGCCTGGCGGTTTGTTCTTCGGCCGGCTGATTTCTGTAGGACATCCCGCCGGCGTAGGGGAGCATCTTTCGGATATAGTTGACGTTGTCGAATTCTTTGCTCGGTCCCCGCCAATCGGGATAGGAGCCGAAATAGGGATTATTGACCTTCTTATACAGCGAGACCATCCAGTCGGGATCGTTCGAGAGGCCGCCGTGATTTTCGATCAAAATCCCGATGCCGGCGGGGGCGGCGTACTCGAGCAGGCGGTTATAGCAATCGGCCGCCCAGTCGAGTGCCTGGTCCTTCGGCGCATTCTTCGGACCCCGGCAGTTCGTGCGGATGGAGTGACAGCCGAGATATTTGGCGATGTCCACCCACTTGCGATGGTTGATGGCGGTTTGGATACGTGTCTGCTTGTTCGGATCGCAGGTCTCGCCTTCGTCGTCCACCATGATCAGGACCATCGCGACCTTGTACTTCTCGGCTTCTCGGTGCAGCCGGTTCAGGTGAGAGAGCGTCGGCAGCTCGAACAGCGTGCTGACGAATTCGATACCGTTGATATCAAACCCTTCCCTGGCAATCCTCGGAAAATCGGAATTCTTCCATTTGCCGTCCCGCATTTCCTGGACCAGGGCCCATTGGGCCAGTGAGATATCATCCTTACGGGATCGTTTCGGCCCCGATAGACCTTTCGATGCTTTGACCGGCACATCCATCAAACTTGACGCGACGCCCGCCGCCACGGCTGTACCTAAAAACGCTCTTCTATTGACTTTGTCCATGATGTTCTCCTATCTTTTCAAAATTACGGTGAGGCAAGCCCCACCCTACAATGCTACGGTTCACTCACCATATCACTGCTGCGGACGCAGTCCTCCGGGGCGGAAAGACCGGATTCCCGCTTTCGCGGGAATGACAACAGAAACAACTCGGCTATGTAGGATGGGCAGGTTCCCTGCCCATGCGGTTTGGAGCACGTTATATTAACAGCATGGGCAAACAAACTGCCCATCCTACCGGTTATGAATTTTTTGTTAAGGCATATCGAATTCCTTGAGTTTAAAATTTTTGCGGTAGATATTCACAACTGTCTCGATAATGTCTTTGGCATCACGAGCAACTTTGTTTGCTGTTGCTCTTTTCTTGAACTGCCCGCTATGTACTATAGAATTTCTTTCCTTATTGATGACCGAAACTCTTTCTTTGATGCCTTTCAAGATACGATGCTTTTGACCTTTTGTTACAGGTAGGAGCAAATGATCGAATTTCCCTTGTATTCCATTTGCCCATCTCAGGAGACTATCGACAAATTTAGAATCCAAGCGTTTGAGCTCTTCCCTAACGGCGAGATTTGCAGCTATTTCTGACGCAATGGCAGCTCTAATTATTGCACTTGACCATTCCTTTCTATCAAGAAGTCCACAGACTTTATTCCAATTGGATTTGATTTTTTCGATATCTGATCTTTCGGAATAAGGAATTCTTTTCTTGGCCATTATATCTAAGTTATCGCATGTTTTGGACTCTGCCTATTGTTGTTTATTAAATTTACCATACTTGAAGTTTAAGCTTTCCTTTTCCCGGATTCTCGAATGGGCCGGGAGTGGGATTGGCTTTGTTTCGCTTTATATCAAAATAATCATTATGGACGACGATATATGTTCCGTCAGGATTCTCGTATTTCTCATCCGGTACCTCCGCTCGCCCTAAAAACGCTGTATTAACCAAAGGCGTATTCAAAGTATCAACAGCTTCACCCGGCACTATGTGAAGGAACACGCCACTACTCTCTTCGACGAGCTTGATCTGCGGATCGAAATCGGGCTTGACAAGATGATTTGTTTCTTGGGCGTAGGGCTTAGCGCCGTGATAGTAAACGTTGCCTTCTACATACATGGGCCGTGCTGCCTTGTCATATACATTCAATCCGCCCGTTACGAAAATATTGTTGTAGAACCGGTCGTCGCCGCCGGAGATGTTTTTCAGGCCCGCCACCTTCGTGCTGTGGGGTGGGTGGTAGGGCGTTTCGCGCCGCAACTCCGGCCGGGGCACGATTTGGCCCGCGAACAGATTATGCGCGTAAGCCCCGCCTTGCGACATGTCCCAAAGGGATCGGCGAGAAAGGAAGATATTGTTGTCGATCAGGAACGGCCCGTGATTCACTTCCACGAAAAGGTCCTCGCGTGTGTCGTTATCGTGCAAAAGGTTTCGGGTCACACGCGTACCCTGGGCCATCCAGTCCAGCCAGATACCCCGGCACGTGCGATAGATGTGATTCCGGCTGATTTCGGTATCAATCGCGGCGTGAATTTTAATCCCGGCCATCTCGGCGCCCGTGAACAGTTGCCGGATATGGATGTCGTGAATGACGTTGTCGGTGATGGTGCTGAACACGGCGCCCATGCTCCCAACAAGACCGGCTTGCTCGCAATGCGAGATTTCGTTATTGCGTACGACGTGATGGCCGATATTTTCCTTCGACCAGCCTCTTGCCAGCGCCCGCTCGATGGTTTTCACATAGCCCACGGCGGTATTTTCCGACGTATTATCCCATTCGTCGCCGTGCTTGCCGAGTGTGATCCCTACGCAGGTCGAGTAGCGGAGGTCGTTTTTCTCGATGATCCATCCCTTGCTCCAGTGGGTGCCGATCAGGCCGATCTGTTCGGCGGTGGGCGGCGCCCAGGGCGTCGCCGCGTGCATCATCGTGAAGCCGCGGATGGTGATGAAATTAACGCCCGTCTTGTCGGGATAGAAGATCGCCTGGCGGACGTTGATCTCGACCTCGGTCTCGTTAGGATTAACGTTTCCGAACTGCGCCCAGACCGTCGTGTTCGTCTCGTCCACCCGTCCGAACCACAGCGGTGTATCTCCGGCAGGCTTGAGCACATCGTCCAGCTTGGCCGCTTCGGTAAGCCAGTGGCCTTTTAGGTAAACCGCTCCCGTATGGTGATCCCGTCCTTTACCATTGAACCAGTCGCCGTGAATCTTGTCGCTGTAGGGATTGAAATCCCCGAAGAAGCTGTTGGGAATGATGACGTTCCACACCCCGTCCTGAACTTTCTTCCAGCCGGTCATCATCTCCGAGCCTTTAATCACGACTTTTTCTCCCGGTGCAGCGCGATACACGATTCGTTTCGTGTCGGACAGACCGCCTCGCGGCGGCGTAATCCGCTCGCGATAGGTCCCCTCGTGCACGGTGATGACGTCGCCGGGCCGGGCAACCTCAGCCGCTCTGGAAATGGTTTTAAAAGGGTTTTTGGCGTTTCCTTTTCTTGTATCATCCCCGTTGACTGAGACATGATACCTTTTCGCTTGTACGGCGCCGGATAATAAGAGCAACATGCAAAAGATAAGTGATATCCGTTGAGTCGTATTATTTTGAATCGTCATAATTGCACCTCCCTTTGAAAAGGTCATTCAAATCCCAGATTCTTAAAAAGACTACCCATTCGACTTCGTTCACATAACGTCTTTCGAAGGAACAGCATCCGTAAATATTAGATTACAATATGACAGCGTATTTGTCATACATTCTTTGGGGAAATAGAACAGATAGTTGTGATGGGACTAAAGCGATCACGAAATTCCTGATGCGGCGGCCGATGAACAGCCGCTTAGGCCATCTCAATCAATCCGCTGGTTAGTTTAATCCTTATAGCGGTGCTTATACGGTTCAGAGCCTGTATATTTTTTAAATATAGTCTCATATTCTTCGCCTCCAAAAACGTCTCCTTCGCTTTCAATCTCTCCCTTGCCATTGAACAACTTAAAATGACCATCGCCAAAGGTCACGATCTCATGAGTAAAGCATTTTTTATAGAAGAGAATTTTATCGGCATGGCCGAGAGCATTGGGGTCATACGTAATCCTTTGATTGGGCAACTCAAGAGGCGGCGTATTGTGATCTGCAATTTGTAGACAGACCTCCTTAAAGGACGCCATCTGCCGGACAACATGAGCCTTGACCTTTACCTTGAGTATTGCAGGAGCGAATATTCCAATGAGGGCCGCAATAACAAGAAATGACAACAAAATACGAAGTCTTTTTCGTTCGCTCATAAGCTAACAATGACTATTTGATTTCCAGATAATTCCCTAAGGTAAGGTTCGAACACTCTTATTACCATTTACTTCCGCATTAGAACAAGAACAATCCCACGTAAGATACAGTGTTGGAAATCCGGCGTTGTTCACAGATAATCTCAACGACAAACAGAGCGTATGTAACGACGCTCGTTTCAACGTTTTAGAAATGCGGTAACTTCAATCATGACAAGAGTTTCGAGCCGCAGCCACAATCGATCTCCTGTGCCCGTTTTCCACGACCATGTGCACAACGCATCAAGTTACATTCGCGCCAGGATTGAAGGGAGGGATTAATTTCACGATTTAGTGAAACGTTTTTGACGTTTCGCAGTTTATAATTACGATGACAGCAGAAGCTAATAGAAAACTGTTGATGAGACGCGTTGATTTGGCAAATAGCGAAACCAACCAGGATATCCTGATACGACAGGCGTGCAGCGACCGTGCGGCCTTTGCCAGGCTGTACCGGATGCACTATGAGAGAGTGTTTCGCTACTGCTGCCGAAGGTTGTTCAACCGGCACGACGCAGAAGAAGTAACTTCTACGGTGTTCTTTAAAATAATGAGAACAATCAGTACTTTTGAAGGGAATTCCGATGATTTTCGCAACTGGCTGTATCGTATCGCGACCAACGCTGTCAACGATCACCTGAAGACGGCGAAACGGCGGGCGGATACTATCAGAAACGCCGCCCAAGAATACGGTCGCGGGCATGCGTTTGCTGCAAAATCGGATAAGGAACTTCAGAAGAGGAATCTTGCTGTCAAGCAGGCGATTCTGGGCCTCAAGCCAAAGTACCAGACTGTCATCACGTTACGTTTCTTTGAAAAAATGAGATTAGTCGAAATTGCCGAGATCCTGGGTCAAAACCCAGCTACGATCCGCACTCAGCTTGCACGTGCATTGAGCAGGCTGCGAAAAGAATTAGGAGCTATTGCTCGCCTGGAACCGTGAGGTTTGAAGATGAACGATAACAATGACAACTTAGAGCACGTACTGGAAGGTATCACTTTTGACGATGCTCCCGATCGGGGGCATCAAGACCTGCTCGAAAGTAAGCTTCTTCTTAACTATAACGGGGCGCAGTCTCGGCGCACTTCAACATGGAGAATTATTATGAACAAGAAGATGACTAAATTAGCGGCTGCCGCTGTGATTGTGATGGGTGTCTTTGTGGGTTTCCAGGTTTTCCAGGGAACAGGCAGCGTGAGCTGGGCGCAGGTCCGTGAGCAAGTCGCCGCGGTGAAGGCGGTTCTGTACAAGGCTACAGTGGATACTACAGAGAATGGTCAACCCGCCCAGTTGCGGATAGAGGCTACGCTGGCCGACGAACACGGCACGCGGATGGATGCCTATATGGGCGATCAGTTGCTGGGGACATCATTTACGCTGGAAGATACGAAGACGCATATCTATGTCATGCCCGAACAAAAGAAGTACATCGAAGTGGCGTTGACCGAGGAAATCCGCATAGAGAACGGTGACCCGAAGCTTATCGTCGAGACCTTTCTTGAGGGCGACTATAAAAAGCTGGGCCGCCGCGAAATCAACGGCGTTACAGTCGAAGGAATCGAGTCCCATGACGTATCCCCCGCAGCCGGCGTCCCCGGTGGCGCCGGGCTGATGGAAGGTCTGGAGGGGCGCTCTACCCAAGTCACCGCCAGCTTGTGGGTTGACGCTGCAACGCGTTGGCCCGTCGAAATAACCTTTGACATCACCGACGAAAATGGCGGCGAGCAGATGACAATCGTCGTCAGCGATTTCCAGTGGGAAGCCCAGATCGACCCGACCCCGTTCGCCTCGATCATCCCCGAAGGTTACGAGCTGATGTACGAGGTCAATGCAGAAAATCTCGAAGAAGGTGACCAACTTGTTGAGGGTTTGAGGTATTTTGCACAAATCAACGATGGAAAGTACCCCGCAAAACTGTCAATACGAGATGTGGTCGGTGAGATTGGAACGATCTATAGAGCCAAGTCAGGCGACTCCTCCTTCCAGATAGATGACGCAAAGGTCTCAACCCTCAAATACGGTGCCCAGTATTTTGACACACTCGAGTCGGAAGGCAAAGAACCCGTGTATTCCGGCGCGACCGTCACGGCCGCCGATACGAACAAGGTGCTGCTGCGGTGGAAACTGGATGACGGCCGGTACCGCGTGATCTTCGGCAATCTTCGAATCGACGATGTCAGCGCCGAGCGATTAGCGGAACTGGAAGCAGAGTAATTCATATTAGAGGCAATCTGAACTTGGCTATAAGACCGATCCGGAGTGCTGGATCGGTCTTTGCTTTATGCACCGAAGCGTCTATGGGAGGATCATTATATGGGCGAGAGATACGCAATAGTGGTGAGACCACACCCGCCAAATAGGGCCTGGAGCATCTATCTGAAAAGCCCAAAAGTCTATTGTTTTCAGTATCTTAGCAAGTTTTTTCATTTTCGCAAGAGTTCGCATCATTTCGCAGTATTTGGAGCGCAAAACGGTGTAAAACAGTAGTGGCATTTTGGCAGTATCTGGATGCTTTCTGTCGGCCTGCCAAGAGATCATTTTCGTATTCGAACAACGGAAGGGGAATCCGGGGGGCGGGCTGATCACACGTCAACATGTTGATATTGCTTGTTTTTTATCTAATTCTCTGGTATTAGAGACTGTTAATAAAACCAAGTGGGACACGTCGGTTCATAGTGTCGATCGAGAACAATTGGATTACTGACGATTATAAGAGAGGTACTGTATGCTGATTCAACGTTATCCCTGCACGCTAAGGTTAATCATGACTAAGAAAACATTATGTCTATTATTGCTGACCCTTCTTCTATCAAACATATCTTGCTCCGCTTATAAAGAGACTTGGATTAATTTTACGAATGCTAATTGCGTTAATACAGTAGCAATTGAAGGTAATCATATCTGGGCTGGGACTACCGGAGGTGTTGTTAAATGGAATATTGACGATGGAGGCTATATCAAATACACCACCGCCGATGGATTGGCTGATAATATAGTCCTTTCAATAGCGATAGATTCAACGGGAAATAAATGGTTTTGTACATCTGAAGGCATTAGTCGATTTGATGGCACACACTGGGCAACATACACAATTGATGACGGCGTAGCTGATAATGTAAATTCAATGGCGATAGATTCATGTGGCAATATGTGGTTTGGAACAAATCACGGTGTGAGTAGTTTTGATGGAGTAAACTGGACTGTATATGACAAATCTGATGGGTTGGCTAATGATGAAGTGAGTTCAATAGCGATAGATTCGGAAGATAATGTATGGTGTGTATATGGATATTATGGAAAAGGAGTTAGTAAATTTGACGGAACAAATTGGACTACATATACGACATCAGATGGGCTGGCCAGCAATTATGTGATTTCAATAGCGATAGATTCAGAAGGGAACAAATGGTTTGGTACCGTTAGTCGCGGGGAAAAGTGTGACGTTAGCAAATTTGACGGAACAAACTGGACTACATATAAGACATTAGGGGGAGAGGCTCCTTGTGTGAGTTCAATGGTCGTAGATTCGGAAGGTAATATATGGTTTGTTACAGCTACAGGTGTTAGTAAATTTGATGGCACAAACTGGACAACATATAATCCATCAGGTGGGTGGGCTGATGGTTATGTGGGATCAACAGCCATAGATTCAGAAGGAAATAAATGGTTTGCTATATCTGAGGTTTCTGGAGAAGGACTTAGGAAGTTTGATGGAACAAACTGGACAACGTATAGAACTTCTGATGGATTGGCTAATAGCAGAGTATGGTCAATAGCCACCGACTCAAAAGGGAGTAAATGGTTTGGAACATATGGAGGGGTAAGCAGATTTGATGGAACTACTTGGACTACATTCATCGAGCCTGATGGATTTGTTGGGGACAGAGTGGCTTATAATATAACATATGCAATAGCGGAAGATTTAGAGGGTAATATGTGGTTTGCCCGACATGGAGGAGGAGTGAGTAAATTTGATGGAACAATCTGGACTACATATACTACTGATGATGGATTGGTTTATAATTTTGTAAATTCAATTGCGATAGATTCAGAAGGGAATAAATGGTTTGGAACAGACAGAGGTGGAGTGAGTAAGTTTGATGGCACACACTGGACAACATATACGACTGATGACGGCTTAGTTGATAATAATGTGAGTTCTATAGCGATAGATTCAGATGATAATATATGGTTCGGAACATATAGAGGTGGAGTGAGCAAGTTTGATGGCACACACTGGACAACATATACGACTGATGACGGCTTAGCTGGTAATATTGTAAATTCAGTAGCGATAGATTTAGAAGATAATATATGGTTTGGAACAAATCGTGGGGTGAGTAGTTTTGATAGAGTAAACTGGACTGTATATGACACATCTGATGGGCTGGCTCATGATGAAGTAAGTTCAATAGTGATAGATTCAAACGGTAATAAGTGGTTTGCATATGGAAATGATGGAAAAGGAATCACTAAATTTGACGGAACAAACTGGACTACGTATACGGAATCTGATGGATTGATTGATGACAGAGTATTGTCAATAGCCATAGATTCAACGGGGAACAAATGGATTGGAACACAAGCAGGACTGAGTTTCCTGGGAGATCCTGGGGACATAGTGATTTCCAAGTGATATCACCCTCGATTGACTGGTGTATGCTGGCTGAAGGTAGAACATTGTTCTACCCCCAGGTCAGTCGATGGAGTGGGCCAAAACCACGCGAAAGCCATAGCTGTAGAATCTGCCTGTCGGTGTGCCTCCACCGCGGTTTGCCGAGCGACAGTGAGTGGGATAGAGCCCCCAGGAGCCGCCCCGGCAGACGCGGTACTTCTTTTCGCCGTAATCACGGTTGGCCGGATCCGTTTTTGGACTGCGAGCATAGTAGTCAGGCGCATACCAATCCAGGCACCATTCCCATACGTTGCCGGACATATCATACAGACCCAGTTCGTTCGGGCGCTTGGTGCCTACATCGTGCGTTTCGTCAAAGCTGCCGGGCCAGTGCCATGCCACTTCGTTCGGATCGTCCGAGCCGGGATACGTGAAACCGCGGCTGCGCGTGCCGCCCCGGGCCGCGTATTCCCATTCCGCCTCCGTCGGCAAACGATAGACATAGCCCTCCGGCAGTCTGCCTGCCTGGCGTTCGCGATCCGTCAGCTTTCGACAAAATTCCACCACGTCGTACCACGAAACCATCTCGATGGGAAGCTCATCCCCTTTATATTTGCTCGGATCGGTTTTCATTAAGGCGCGCCACTGTGCCTGGGTAACCTCGCAGGCGCCCATCCAGTAATCCCGGCTCATGCTGACCTTGTGCACGGGCTTTTCATCGTTGGGCCCTGAATCCGCCGAACCCATTTGAAACGTGCCGGATTTCACATAGACGCACTTCATTGCGATGTCGGGAACGATCCAGATTTTCCCGGGGATGGGCCCGGCCGGCGGTGGGGCGTTGGGATCGCCAGACGTATTCGCGTGGGCGAATGGCCCAATGAGCATCAGGGAGAGCGTGACGACAAAGACAATGCGGTGCATTCTTCCTTCTCCTGACGAGACTCTTACTTCAACAAATGAAACTATCTGAAGAGCCGGACTTGAATGTTCGCCTGCCCGGCAACGGCGGATCAGGCCTCGATCTTGTCGATGACGACCTGGAGATACTTCTGGCGGTGGCCGATGCGCCGTTTGCTGTTCTTGCGCCTGCGAAGATGCGTCGGATAGAGCTTCTTGCCTTTGACGACGGCCTCTTCGGCGGTGGTCTTGAATGAGGCGACGACCTTGGCCCCTTCAAGGTAGGGCGTGCCGATTTTGACGTCTTCGCCGTCGCTGACGAGCAGGACCTTATCCAGCTCGATGGTCTTGGCATCGGGTGAAATATCCGTCAGATCGATATTCAAACAATCGCCTTCGGCGACCTTATATTGCTTTGAGCCTTGCTCGATGACTGCATACATACTGACACACTCCAGGTTTCCATCGGTTCAAAAAGCGACATTTTACGGATTCAGTATTTTTTGTAAAGCAAAATCTTCGATTTTTTGTATTCTATGGCGTGAATTTGTGAATAGATTAGGGAAAGGGTGGCAGCCTCAAGCGCAGCTTGGGGATGGCTTTTTCTCCCGCCATCCCCAAAGCCTTCGGTTTTGAGGCTGCCACCCAGTCGATACTCGTTCATCGATGCTCGTGGCGAATCGAGCATCCAGTATCAAGAATCGAGAATCAGGAGCTATTTTATGCAGATTGTGATGATCCAGGACGAAATCGTGCCGACCGAGGAGGTCGAGCCGGTTTATTTGGACCGCGGAATGTTCTTCGGAGATGGCGTTTACGAGGTGATGCGAAGCTATAACGGCCAGCTTTTCGCCTTCGAGGAGCATCTGGAGCGATTCGCCCAGAGCCTGGCGGGGATCCAAATGACGGGTGTGGATATGGAGCAGATTCGGGCCCGGATTCACCGGGCGTTCAAGGCGGCCGGCATCGCGAATGCGGTGGTCTATTTTCATATGACGCGGGGGTCGGCGCCGAGAGAACGCGTCTGGAGCGACGATTTGGAACCGAATTTCTTCCTGAGCGTATCGGAGTCGAAGGATAACCCCGAAGTAAAAGCCCGAGGGATCGCCGTATCGACGTTTCCCGACTGGCGGTGGAAACGGTGCGATATTAAATCTCTAAATCTGCTGCCGAATGTGATGGCCTGTACGGATGCGGCCAAGAAAGGATGCGACGAGGCGATTTTTGTCGATGACGCCGGCTGGATTACCGAAGGGGCCGGCTCGGCGTTTTTTGCCGTCCGAGGCCAGACCTTGCAAACCGCGCCCCTGACGGCGAACATTCTGCCTTCCATTACACGCAAATTTACCATCGAAGCAGGTCGGAACGTCGGATTGAAGATCGTGGAAGAATCCTTAACGCCCGAGCAGGCGGTTGCTTCGGACGAGCTTTGTGTCGCCTCGACGACGAAGGACATTCTTGCCGTGGTCAAATTTGACGACACGATCATCGGCGACGGCAACCCCGGCATATATACGAAACGAATGGCCGAGGCATTTCGTTCTTTTGTTGTGTAACTGTCAGGCATAGAAGACCAGAAAAGAGATTTTCTTAAATAATATATGCCTAACCTTCAATTTTTTAGAACTCAAATACGAAAGGAGTATGACCGTTATGAAGAAATGTTTACTTAGAATTGCGATAGTCTCTGTCGTTCTATGTTTGCCAACGATCAGTTGCACCAAGCATGGGGCAAACAAGCCGATCCGCGTTCAGGATTATCAGGGGACGATTCGTGTGGCCTGTGTGGGCGATAGTATCACGTACGGCCACGGGATTAAGAACCGTCTCAAAGCGTCCTATCCGGCTCAATTGGGGCGGATGCTGGGCGATCAATGGGAGGTCCGCAACTTTGGCGTCAGTGCGGCGACGATGCTCAGGCAGGGCGACTTGCCCTATTGGAAGCAGTCGGCGTTTAAGGAGGTCCTGGCCTATAATCCACACGTCGTCATCATCAAGCTGGGCACGAACGATACCAAGCCGCAAAACTGGACATTCAAGGACGAGTTTGCCCGCGATTATCTGGACATGATCGATCGGTTCTCGGCATTACCCGCCCGGCCTCGTATCTGGATTTGCTACCCGGTCCCCGCCTTCGCCGAACAGTGGGGGATCAACGAGTTCGTCATCAAGAATGAAGTCATTCCTATTATCAGCCAGGTAGCTCGAAAAGCCCGCGTTCCGATCATCAATTTGTACCAGCCGCTTAGCGGCAAGCCGAAGTACTTCCCGGACGACATCCACCCGAACGCCGAAGGGGCGTTCCTTATCGCAAAGGAGATGTATGCGACTCTGACGGGCACTCAATTCATGGGTGTTTACAAGGAACCTCCCTTGCCCCAGGTCTTGATTATCGGGGACTCCATTTCCATCGGCTACTTCAAGCCGACTCAGACGTTACTCGAAGGCAAAGCCGCCGTCGTGCATAATCCGGGCAACGCCGCTCACACCGCCAACGGCCTGCAAAAGCTGACCCAATGGCTGGGAGACACGCGGTGGGAGGTCATTCATTTCAATCACGGCCTGCACGATTTGAAATACATCGATGAGAAAGGCAAAAACATTTCTGCCGAAAAGGGCAGGCAACAAATTCCGATGGAGGACTATGAGATCAACCTGGAGGCGCTGGTAACCCGGATGAAGGCCACCGGGGCCACATTGATTTTCGCGACGACGACGCCGGTACCGGACGGTACGGGATTTCGCGTGAAAGGGGATGCGGAAAAATACAACCGTGTAGCGTTAAAAGTGATGACGAATCACGGGATCGCAATCAACGATCTGTATTCGTTTGCCCTGGAGCGTCTTGGGGACATTCAAAGGCCGAAGAACGTCCATTTTACCCCCGAAGGCTCGGAGCAGTTGGCCGAACAGGTGGCCAATAGCATCTTGAAAGCGCTGGAAGAACGGTAACCGTTTTAGGTTATCAGGATATCGGGATATCAGGAATGCGTAACATGTGACGAGACTCCCCTGGTATCCTGTTCTCCTGATACCCACTACCTGATTTCCTAATACCCTGATACACTTTTTCTCAAACATGAACGATATCATCACGTCGATTGTAACGTGGCCGGACAGGCAATCCGAACTGACCTCCGTTCGGCGAACCGTGTTCATCGAGGAGCAAAACGTCCCCGAGAGCATTGAGCTGGATGATAAAGATTCCGAATGCTGGCACGTGTTGGCCTCTGATGGAGACGGCACGCCCGTCGGAACGGCGCGGATGGACAAGAATGGCAAGATTGGCCGAATGGCCGTCCTGCGCGCATATCGTGGTCGGGGTGTCGGGCGGCAGATCCTTCAGGTCATCATGGATTGGGGCCGGACGAAGGGGATCACGGATTTCCACCTGTCGGCCCAGATTACGGCTGTCGGATTCTACGAAAAAATGGGATTCGAACCTTACGGCGAGCCATTCGAGGAAGCCGGGATTATGCACGTTAATATGACGTTAAAAGTGCCATGACGGGATTCTCAATGTGCATTTCCCGTGATAATATGGGAAAAATCCGTGAATATTTGCACCGATCATGCGTCAATAGTATTGATGTTCATAACTGAGATTGTTCTGGGGCCTTTGAAAAGGATCAATATGGACTATCTTCTTGCACAACCTCCAATGCCGGACGTATTTCCCTTGATCGGGATATTTATCATTATTTTAGCTTTGTTGGTTATCGTCCCGATTAAGCTATTGATTAGCTGTATGATTTTTCACAAGGCCGGCTATTCGTGGGCCATGGGCTTGCTCATGCTCGTTCCCATCGCCAATATCATCATGATCTTTGTCCTGGCTTTCGGGGACTGGCCCGTCAGGAGGGAACTACGCCAGCTCAAACAAATGCGATAACGGTGTCTTGTCGGAAATGAGAATGTCTCAGCAGTGTATAAGTCTATCGATTGATCGGCCGTCTGGGATGGGGCGCCTATGTGAACCTGAAAAAGCGTTCCATTGGATCGTAATGATTCTGTGCGTGCTGGCCGTAACGGTGTCACTGCTGCTTCGGCAGGACGGAGACGGGCTTCGGGTATTTGGAATCCGTTGGCCGGTACGCTGCGCTTTATATGAAACCTTTGGCGTGAAATGCGCTCTGTGCGGCTTGACTCGCTCGTTTTGTGCGATGGCCGTGGGCGAGTTGTCATCCGCGGCGCGTTTTCACCTTTTCGGTCCGGCTATTTTTGTCTTTGTCTGTTTACAGATTCCGTATAGAATCCACACTCTATGGAAAACCCGCAAAGTCAATAGGCTGTTACGGCGGGTCGGACTTTATTTGGCGGTCGGGCTTTTAGGGGGACTCCTGATTAACTGGTTGGTTTATCTTGGAGGGCTTATCTAATGAACGGCGAGCAGCCTCATGTGAGTGTCGTCGAACCTCTGACACCCGCCATCGAACGGGTTAAGACAATCCTGTTTAGGCCCTTCGATCTGGGCAAGTGGTTCGTCATCGGATTCTGCGCGTGGCTGGCCGAGCTTGGAAAGCCCAAAGGAAGTGGGAACGCGGGGGGCGGAGACGGGGGAGACGGCGGCTCTCCATTCTCATATAGCGGACGCCCCGACCTTGAAGAAATGGTGGAAAGGGCGAGAGATTTCTTCGCAGAAGCGAGGATATTCATCGAGGATAATATGCACTGGATTGTTCCGGTTGCCATCGTTGGAGCCGTGATCGTGATTATTATCTGGTTGCTCGTAATGTGGCTGAGCAGCCGGGGCCGGTTTATGTTTCTGCATTGCGTGGTTGAGAATAAAGGGGAGGTGGGTGTGCCCTGGAACAAATTCAGCCGTCATGCGAACAGTCTTTTTGTGTTTAGAATCGTCGTGGGTCTGATCAATCTCGTGGCCGTCATCGCGGCTATGTTCGCTGGGATTATGCTTTTTGCCGGAGCGGCGATGGCCGGATCCGGTGCGGCGGCCGTTCTGATTGTCGTTTCCGTTTTCATCTTAATGATCGCGCTTGGGATTGTCTTGTTCCTCATCCAGAAATTTACGACCGATTTCGTCGTACCCATCATGTTTCTCCGCTCGACGAGTTGCTCGGCGGCCTGGCGGGAATTCCTCGGCGTCCTTACAGCGAATTCGGGACGTTTTATCCTCTATGTGCTGTTCCAGATCGCGATTTGGATTGTAGTTATGTTCTTAATCGTGGCGTTGATGTGTTTGACGTGCTGTTGCGCGGCGTGTATCCTTGCCATTCCCTTTATTGGAACCGTGTTGCTATTACCGATTTTCGTTTTTCAGCGGTCCTACTCGCTGTATTACCTGCGACAATATGGTCCTTCTTTTGATATCTTCGGAGCGGCCGAGACGGTTGTATCACCTGAATAAATATCTCTCGACGTTAGAGAAGCGTTGACAAATCCTTATTTTAACCTATCCTATGGGGGAGGTCCCTTGAGGGTGCCTAACCTTTAATTTTATGGAACTCGTTTTTTTCTCATAGAAAGGAGAAACCAGATGTGGCGTTCGGCGTGTGTTTTCGCATTGATGTGTGTAGTCGTATCGAGTTTTTGCGTTCCGGCCCAGGCGGCTGAAAAGCCCGCCCCGATTAAGGCGTTGCTCATTACCGGTGATGATGTGGGCGTGCATCCCTGGCGAGAGATGTCCGAGACGACGCGGGAGATTTTAGTCAAGTCGGGACGGTTCGACGTTAAGGTGTGTGAAGATCCGCATATCCTCGAATCGGAAACCGCCCTGAAAGCGTACGATGTGGTCGTTTTCCTGATTTTCAGCCGGCGCGTCAAAATGCTCCCCGGCCAGGCCCAGGAGAACCTGCTCGACTTCGTCAAAAGCGGCAAGGGCTTCTTCGTTCAGCATTTAGCCAGCGCCTCATTCCCCAAATGGGAGGAGTTCGGCAAGCTCTGCGGCCGGCATTGGGTGATGGGCACCTCGGGCCACGGCCCGCGTTCGGTCTTTAAGTGCGACATTGCCAACAAAGAACATCCCATCACCAAGGGGCTGAGCGAATTTAAAGTGGACGATGAGTTGTACGCCAAGCTCCAGGGCAGCGGCAAGATCGACGTACTCGTGACCGCCGATTCCGACTGGAGCCATAAAACCGAGCCGTTGGTCTTCACCAAGAGCTACGGCAAGGGCCGCGTCGTCCATAACGCCTTCGGCCACGACCGCAAAGCCCTGATGACCCCGAACGTCCAAAAGATCATCGCACGCGGCGTCGAATGGGCGGCTACCGGCAAAGTCAAACCATAAAATCGAATTCTCATTTTTGAATCGATAGATCGTTAAGAAGCATACTCACCGATACAGTATCATTTCATCGGTGGTGCCGCTAAATGTCTGTCGGTGGACCAAAGCAGATTCGCGGATGATTCGCGGATGATTCGCGGAAGGTGTGTCGTTGCGATCATAGTCGCCATGACAAACTCATACTGAGTCTTTCTGTTATCTTTTTTGATGCAGGGCGTTGTCACGCGAATTTAAACGTTGCCTTTATCATTTTAAGGAAATACAATATCCCCATGACGCACAGGAGAATCAGGCAGATATCAGGTAGCTATTTGGAAACCGGAGGTTTTATGTTTGAGAATGCAAAGATCAATCGTCGTGGATTCCTGAGAAAGTCACTAACCGTCGCCGCGGGCGTGGGGAGTTTTCCTTATATTGTATCCTCATCGGCCCTGGGCAAGGCCGGCCATGTGCCTCCGAGCGGCCGGATTGCGATGGGGTCCATCGGCGTCGGCGGCATGGGCACGAATAATATGAGGGCGTTCCTGACGCATTCGGATGTTCAGGTCGTCGCTGTCTGCGATGTGACGGAAGCCAGCGAGGAGTACGGGCACTGGTACAAGAAAGGGTGGCAAGGGGCGTGGTTCGGTCGGGAGCCGGCGCGCAAAATCGTTGACGATCATTATGCTCAGAAAGCTCCATCCGGCCAATACAAAGGGTGTGGAGCCTATATTGATTTTCGCGACCTGCTGGCGAGGGATGATATCGACGCCGTGTGTATCACGACGCCCGACCATTGGCACGCCATCCCGGCTATTCGGGCCGCAGAGACCGGCCGGCATATCTACTGTGAGAAGCCGCTGAGCCTCACGATTCCCGAGGGTCGGGCCATGGTTGAAGCCGCACGCCGGCATGGCGTTATCTTTCAGACGGGAACCCAGCGGCGTTCGAGCCGGCAGTACAGATTTATCTGCGAGCTGATTCGCAACGGTCGGATCGGCCGGCTCAAGAAGGCCGTCGCGAACATAGGGCCGAATAACAAAGAGGCTCCGTCAAAAGACTGGCAACCGATGCCCGTACCGGATTGGCTGGACTACGATATGTGGCTGGGGCCGGCCCCCTGGGTGCCCTATCACAAGGATCGATGTCTCTATACATTCCGCTTCGGGCTGGATTATTCCGGCGGCCAGACGACCAACTTGGGGGCGCATGCCATCGATATTATCCAGTGGGCCAACGGTACGGATGATACCGGACCGGTCGAAGTGGAAGACCTGGGCGGGGTATTTCCCGAGGATGGTTTGTTCACGACCGCCACGAAGGTGCATTTCCGCGCCCGGTACGCCAACGGCCTCGAATTGATCTGTAAGACCCAGGAGGGCGGTCGCGGGCCTCTGCGTCTTGAGGGGACCGAAGGCTGGATTGAGATCTTAGGCGAAAAGCCGACATACCATCCGGAATCGCTGGCAACCTCGGTGATCGGCCCGAACGAAATCCATCTTTACGAAAGTAACGATCACCATCGCAACTTCATCGATTGCGTCAAAACCCATCGCCAAACAGCGGCGCCGGCGGAAATCGGTCATCGCTCCACCGCGATCTGTCACCTCGGCAATATTGCAATGACGCTCAAACGCAAACTGCAATGGGATCCCGACGCCGAACGCTTCATTAATGACGCCCAGGCCAATCGGATGCTCGAACGCGCCATGCGCGGCCCCTGGCATTTATAGAGAAAGAAAATATTGCGGAGGGTGAAAGCCTTGTCAATTGATTGTGTGAATTTTCATCGGACACTATAATATTCACCGGCGTACCATTACCTGGCAGCCGTACTGCCTGAAAGCGATGGTTGGATATGAGGGAGAATGGATTATGAAAAAGAAGTGTCCTACACAGCATATTTTTGTGGTAATGGTTCTGACTTTGTTCTATGGCCTTGGCTCTATCCACGCTAAGGACAAATCCGGCGACCGATCCATTCGCTATGCCATACTGGAACGTCGTGACGTCAAGGCCGTGATTGTTAACAACGAGCCGGTCGATGATGGGGTGCTTCCAGGTCATCGCGGCGGATATAGCGGCGTGGCGTCTCTGACTCATAATCGCCAAAAAAAGAATTTATTCGTTCCATCGTAT